>Ga0302133_10000104_pt1 | contig 44316 bp, 41 predicted proteins | sample CB9_331_MG_FD_203121 | JGI IMG/M metagenome (GOLD analysis project Ga0302133, IMG submission 203121) | Marine microbial communities from Western Arctic Ocean, Canada - CB9_33.1 | ecosystem: Environmental > Aquatic > Marine > Oceanic | place: Canada: Western Arctic Ocean | collected 2017-09-19 | reverse complement strand
GAGCTCATAGACGGTCTCGTCGTGGGAGGCGTGGTTATGAACGCCCCAGCCCGGCGCCGACAGCATCAGATCGCCGGCCTTCCAGTCGTAGCGCTTGCCCTCGACAATGGAATGGCCGGAACCGGCGAAATAGTAATTGATCGCCGCCGAGGTATGGCGATGCGGCCTATCGATAATGCCGCCGGGGCGGATGGTGATGGTGGCGAAAAAATTGGGGGTGATGCCGTTATGGCGTCCGGTCGCCGGGTTCCACATCATATAGAGCCGGCGCCCCTTATAGTTCTTGTCGAGTCCGCCCAGATTCTGCAGCTCGGCTTCCAGACCTTGCCAGGGCCAATGCAGGATATTGGACTGGATGGGATCGGGATTGATGAGCACTTCGTAGGGCATCAGGTAAGCGCCGTCGTCGCCCAAGGGAATTGTCTTGGCTTCTTTCTCGGCCTTGGCTTCGGCCTTTTTTTCAGGGGCGCTGTCCACCGCTTTCAAGGGCGTGTCTTGGGGATCATCCTCGATAATGTGGACGTTCAGTTTTTCCAGCATGGGCGCGTTGGAATAGCACAGGCGCACATGGATATCGTTTGAATCATTGATGTGCCGGTAGGTGGCCATGGACGGAAAATTCCAGGTGTCATAAAGGCCGTAATTGATGCGCTTGCCCGATATGATGGAGGCGCCGGCGCCCTTGATGCAGAAATTGATCTGCGTCGAGTTGTGCCGGATCGGCGTCGTTTCCTCGCCGGGCAGCAGCACTTCCAGCGATACCCTTACCCCCGGGTTAAGGCCCGGCCCGACGCCCAGCTCCTGCCAGCGGGGATGAACAATGAGCGATTGCCGGCGGCCATTGGCCGGGCGCGGCTGGCTGGCCAGGCGCTCCACCTCGGCATCGATCTCTTCGCCGGTGATTTTAATGGGCTCCCACAGATCCAGCGCTTCGGGCGGCGTCCAGCCGCTGCGGTCCATGAAATGATTATCGGCCATGTGATTTCTCCATCGGTTTCCCTTAGGCTAAGGGTAGTTGCATTTTTATGCGCTCGGGCAACTGGTGGGCCGCCCCGTCGCCTTCGTTGCGTTTCAAAACCTCGATCGCCACCGCAAGATCGGCGAGCCCCATGCCCATCGCCTTAAACAGGGTCAGATCGGCATCTTCGGGCCGGCGGCGACTTTCGCCCATGACAGCGGAAATTGGAACCACTTTATCCCAATTATCCTTGCCGGCGCCAAAATAATCCATGAATTCCCGGGACATGGCGCGAATCCCGTCCAAGGTATCGACGGCGATCATCGAGCAGCGCGGGAAGATATCTTCGGTGAATTCGACGCGGCCCGGGACGATGGCGCCAATGGCGTTGATATGGGCGCCCCTTGCCGCCATCGATGATGCGAAGAACGGCTCGGTGGCGTTGGTGCAAAGGGTGATCAAAGGCACGCCGTCGGTGGCTTCCTCCAATGACGCGGCGGCCACCGCCTCCAGGCCGGGGAAGATAGCGGCGGCTTCGACGAGGGCTTCGCGGCTGGCTTCGGTGCGGCTGTAGATACGTAACCGTTTGATGGGACGCACGGCCAGGCAGGCGGCGATTTGCGGCAGGGCCTGCTTGCCGGTTCCGATGATCGCCATTTCAGATGCGTCCTTTGGGGCCAGCCATTTGGTGCCCAACCCAGTCATTGCCGCGGTGCGCATCTGCCCCAACGCGGTCGCCTCGAGCACGCATTTCAAGGACCCGTCGGTGAGCGAAAACAGCAATACCAGCGTTTGCGACTTGCCGGCTACATTGACCCAGGTCTTGGTGCCGCAGATACCCTCCGACGGCACCGCGCCGCCGATCGCCTGCAAGACATCGTTGGCGCCGACCATCAAATGGGTCTTGTCCATATTTTCGCCGGCGTGCATGCCGGTGACCGCCAGCACCCGTTCCAGCGCATCGATGGCGGCGCCCACATCCATGCATGCGGTCACGTCCGCCTCGGTCAGCCATAAGGGTGCGTCGCTCATAATCGGTGTCCTGATCGGGGCCGGGAAATTCGGCCTTTCCTTATAGGTTTAAGATTTCTAGTCTTTCTATGCCTGGGCGGAAAGCCGAATTCGCCGGGCCGGGTTATCACAACAAGGTGGAAGAGATGAACGCCGATCAACGCACTGCCATTCAAACCGATCTCCGCAAATTTCTTGATGCCACGGATGATGCCAGCCAGATCAAATCGGTCTCCGGCGCCCATTGGGACAAAGAAGTGGGCGCCATCACCGAGGTCCTCTACCGGGAAAAGGTGGAGCGGGCGCCGCTCTTGATGTTCGACGACATCCCCGGTTACCCGAAGAATTTCCGCGTCCTCTACGGCATGCTCGGCTCGCCCTTCCGGCTCGCCAGCGCCCTTGGGCTGGATCCGGAACTGTCTTTGCGGCGGCGTTCCATGCTCGATGCCTTCCGCGAGAAAATTCGCGCACATGAGCCGATCCCGCCGAATATCGTCAATGGCGGGCCGGTGACCGAGAACATCGACGAGGGCGACGATGTGGATATTTTGAAATTCCCGGTTCCGATCCACCACGAAGAAGATGGCGGCCGGTACATCGGCACCGCCTGCGGCGTCGTCACCCGCGATCCCGACACGGGGCGTATCAATATCGGCACCTACCGGGTGCAGGTGATCGACGGCAAAACCTGCGCGTCCTACATCTCCAACGGCAAGCAGGGGCGCATCCATCGGGACAAGTACCTGGCCGCCGGCAAACCCTGCCCGATGGCGATCATCGTCGGCATCGATCCGGTCACCTATTTGTCGGCGCGCTATACCTTGTCCGACACCGTGCCCGAGCTGGATTGGGCCGGCGGCCTGGCCGGCGCGCCGATCAACTGTATCGAGGGCGCCGAAACCGGCCTGCCGATCCCGGTCAATTCGGAGATCGTCCTCGAAGGCTGGTGCCTGCCGGACAAGACCGTGATGGAGGGCCCGTTCGGCGAATGGACCGGCTACTATGCGGGCGGCGAAAAGGAAGAGCCGGCTATCGAAATCAAACGTGTCTATCATCGCAACGATCCCATCCTCACCTGCGCCGCAAGCCAAAAGCCGCCCCATTCGCATCTGTACGAGCGCTGCTTCATTCGCTCGGCGGCGCTGTTGGATTCCCTCGAAGGCGCCGGCATTCCCGATGTGACCGACGTCTGGGTGCACCAGGCGGGATCGGGCCGCACTTTCGTGGTGGTCGCCATCAAGCAGCGCTATTTCGGCCACTCCACCCAGGCCGGCGTGGTCGCCAGCCAGGTCAATCCCATCGGCTATGCGGGCCGCTACGTGGTGGTCGTCGATGACGATATCGATCCCGGCGACATCCACGAGGTGATCTGGGCGATGGGCACCCGCTCCGATCCAAAAGTGGATATCACCATTTTGGAGAAATGCTGGTCATCGCGCCTGGACCCGATGATCACCGACGACAAGTACCACAACAACCGGGCGATCATCGACGCCTGCATCCCGTTCGAGCGCCTGGAGACATTTCCCAAGGTAGCGCAAACCAGCCGCGCTTTGGCCGAGGAAATGCGCGCCAAGTTTCCTGATGCGTTCGAGTAAACGCTAGTCCAGCAAATAGCCGAATTTCTTGCGCGCTTTCTTGGCCAGCTCCGGGCTCATGGCGTTGACCAGCGGGAATTCCTTGCGCCAATGGAACGGTCGGCAGGCATCGATAATGGCGCGGGAATTGCGGAAATTGCCCTTGTCTTTGTCCTCCGGCGAAATGCGCGGATCCAGCGGCGTTGACCAGGCTTCCGGAATAATATCGATGGACGAGGCCGGATCGGACCGGGTTAGCAAGGCCCAGGTCAGATCTTCCAGGCTGGAGACATCGATATCTTCGTCAACGACCACCACATATTTGCCCGCATAGGCGCCCACATGGCATTGCGCCGCGACATGGCCCACCTGGCGGGCATGGCCGGGATAGCGCTGCTTGATGGCGACCCCCAACAACATGCGCGCGCCGCCCACTTCGTGCGCCCAGACATCGGTGACGTCGGGCACGCCGGCGCGGGCGATATTGTCGCGCAGGAGCGCCGAGCGGGTGACCGCGCGGTAGCGGCCCAACTCGTCCGGCGGGCGTTGCGGCGGGCAGCCCAGGATAATCGGATCGTTGCGGTGATAGATGGCGACCACATCGAGGACCGGCTCTTCGCGCACGTCGGAGGCGTAATAGCCGGTCCATTCGCCGAACGGGCCTTCCTTCTTGCGGTTGCCGGGCTCGATAAAGCCTTCGATAACGATCTCGGAATTGGCCGGGAAGGGGATGCCTGTATGCTTGCCCTTGACCACCTTCACCGCCGCGCCGCGCATGCCGCCGACGATGTCAAATTCGCACATGCCTTGGGGAAACTCGGAACAGGCGGCCAGGAAATTCATCGGATCGCCGCCGGCAACGACAACCACCGGCATACGCTCGCCGCGCTCTTCGTATTTGTCCCGATGCACGCGGCCATGCTTGCCCGGCGACATATAGATGCCGACCTCTTTTTTGCCCTGCACCATGACCCGGTAGCAGCCCACATTGATCCAGTCGCTATCGGGATCGAGGGTCACATCGAACGAGCCGGTGCCGAAATAGCGGCCGCCGTCATGTTCGTGCCAGAGCGGCGTCGGGAACATCTCCATGTCCACATCGTCGCCTTCGAGCACGTTCTCGAAGACCGGACCATCGTCAACCACCTCGTAAGGGATCGTCGGCAGACCATCGATTTGATATTTGAAATGGGCGTCGGTCAGTTCCAGCTTGGTCAGATCATCGGGAAAACCCATGGTCATGTTCATGCGCTTGCCGCCATAGAAGTTGGTCAGCACGCGAAAGCCCTTGGGGTAGCCGGGCACTTCGTCGAACAGAACCGCCGGCGCGTTGCCGTCGCGCAACACCAGCTCGGCGGCCATGCCCATATCTTCTTCCCAAGACGCGCCTTTGACGTGGCGTACCTCGCCCAATTTGTCGGCTTCCTCGATCCAGCCGCGCAAGTCTTCAAAGCGGAAATTGACGCCTTTGACGTCAGCGGCGATTCCGGCCCCGGACTGAACGCCATCGGGCGCGCGCGTTTTCTTGGATTTCATGGCTTTCCCTTTCTCAAATTCTTATCGCTGTTGGTGACGTTGGTGGCTATCATACTTAAGTTTTCGGCAAACTCAATTCCCTCAAAGCCAATCGGGCGGAACCGCCCCGGCGCTCACCGCCAGGCCGGTATAATAATCCCACAGCTTGGCTGTATGCGCGGCCCGGTTCAATTTCGATGCGATCAGCGTCATATCGTCCTGGCTAAGCGCGATCACAGGCCCCAGCATGGCGGCCTTGTAATTGGCCTCGGCGTTTTCGCAAAAATGAATGGCGTCGATCATCAAAGCCTCCACGCTTTCGGCGACGATGACGGCCCCATGCGCCCGCATCAGGGCAGCGTTATGCGGCCCAAGGGTGGCGGCCAGCGCGGCGCCCATGGCGGCATCATTGATTTTGGCCGGCACGGGATGCACCGGAATGCCGCTCGCCCAGCGAAACGCGTGGGCGTCCACCGGCACCAATTGCGCGCCCTCGACCATGGTAAACAGGGTGGCCACCTGGGGATGGAAATGAAACACCGCGTTGACGTCATCGCGGACGCGCAAAATCTCCGTATGGATGGCCACTTCGTCCGGCGGCCGCGCGCCCTGGTTGCCGCGCACAAATTTACCGTCGCCATCGACGACGACCAGATCATCGGGCGTCACCTCGGCGCGGCTTTGATCGAAGGTCTGGATTATGATTTCGCCGGCGCCCTCACGGCCAGGAAGCCGCGCCGAAACATGCCCCGAATAGCCGAGGATATTCTGATGATTAAGGGTGCGGGTCGCCACCGCGACGGAATTGCGGAGGCGGGTTTCGTCGGTGGATTGGGTTATCTGGTCCATGGGGTTCACTCTAGCATTAGAAGGTAGGTGTGCGACATGCGACACGCGCAAACGGCATGGACATCCTTGTCATTTATGGACATTTGTGGACATCCAGGGACATTTTGAACATCGAAATGCAACATGCGACACGCGATTTGGCATTAACATGATTATCATTTATTAGCATTCTTTAGCACACGGGCGCCCGTCTTGGCACCGCGCTGGTTGACTCGCCCGTCCCCCAGCCGTCATGCCCCGGCTTGACCGGGGTATCCAGGAAGGAATTTTCACCACAGAGATCACAGAGTTCACAGAGGGGAAATCGGTATTTTCTATTTTAACGGGTCTCATGCGTTTAATTTCGCGCGACTTCGTCTGCATCCCCCATACGGTTATGTCGGTTTATGACGTCGCCGGCCCAGCCGAACTTGGCGCTTCACTGTGATCGGAGCATCGCCAGATCATTGTTGAACTTGCGCAGCAGGGCGGCATGAACCACATCCCTGCTACTTTCGATCTTTTTATTTTTGCGAAGCCATCTTGCCACCGACAGCCACTCCCAAAGTGGGGAATCGGAGGAAACTCTCAAGCTGGGCAACGGAAAATCCTTGGGCCCGCGTTTGCCTTGTACATAAAGGGAAACCAATTGTTTTGAGAGGTTGGTCCGGCTTGCAATATCGCTGAGCGTCACGAACGGGTCCGGCTCCAGGCGCACCACATGCGCGCCCGTGCTTTCCACGTCCTTGATGGCGGAGGCCACGGCGTGGGCGAGATTTTTTTCCTGGCGGGCGAAATCGAGAACCACGAAGCCTTTAACAATAGAGACCAAGGCATCGTCACAGCCGGCCTCAAACAGGGCGTCTTCAAAGCCGTCCTCATCCAAATCCAAACCGGATACAACAAGCGAAAAATCAAATTGCGGCATCACTTTCCTTTCCCGCCCGAGATCAGCAATGGGGACAATTGTCCACTTTCCTGATGATCTTTTTGGCGTGGTTTTCTGCATTGCGCGGCGTCGACCAAACCGACATCAGGCAGCCATCCCGCGAATGCTCCGCACATAATAGCCGCCCCCAACTATGCGCCGATTTGCCCGGCGCCTTGTATCGCCAGCCAAGTTCTTCCGCATATTTGACGGCAGCTTCCACAGCCGCGCTTGGATGCCTTGGTCTGGGCATGATATTCCTGTTAGTTGACGTTTGTCAACAATTTGGTTATGCAAAATTATCGACGCTTCCGCAATGAGAATAATGGCAAATTGCGGACAGATATCAGACGTATATTTTGAATTTACCTTGTTGAAGATTTATAGCACAAAAATGGAACAAAATCAATACCAGTCCCTTTTGTGCCGCCCCGAATGTGCGCTCCTCTTCCTCCTCCCCCCACCGAGGGGGAGGATCGAGGTGGGGGGCGCCGAAACTACCCACGATATTTAGCCGCTCCCCCCCATCCTAACCTTCCCCCTCCAGGGGGGAAGGGACTGGGCGGTGCCGGTTATTGAGGGCGGGGGGCGCCGCGCGCTGCTCGGGTCCCTTGACTCCCGCGCCCCGCTACACAACCATCCTCCGCCATTAACAACCAACGCTCAGGAGCCCCGCCATGCCCACTCCGCTCCCCATCCGCCTCGCCGCCGGCTCGGGGCCGACGTTTGGGGTCGATGATCTGGCTTGTGCCGCCGCTACCCATCTTGGCTTTTGGAACGACGAAGGGCTCGACGTTTCCTGGACGCCCGTGCATGGAGGCGTTCGCGCCGTGCAGTCGGTGCTGGATAGCGAGACCGATGTCTCCTATGGCGGGCTTGGGCCGGTGTTGAAATTCCGGGCCGAGGGGGCGCCCGTGCGTATCGTCGTCTCCATGGCCCTGGCATTGGCGCAGAACCTGATGGCGCAGCAGGCGATTATCGAGCCCAGCCGGCTGCGCGGCGCATCCTGGGCCATCGACGGCTTCGGCGCCCTGAGCCATCATATGGCGCGGCTCTGCGTGCGCGCCCTCGGGCTGGCGGAAGACGAGATCGACTGGCAGGCGGTCGGCCCGCCCCCCGAACGGATCGAGCGTTTGCTCGCCGGGACCATCGATGTGTCGCTGATCCGCGTCGAGGAAGCCTGGTCCCTCAACAACGATAGCGGCAATGGGCTGCATACTTTGCTCGGCTTCGAGGCGCTGCAAGGGCTGGTGCCGTTGCAGCCGCACGGGGTGCTGTCCTGCACCGAAGACTACGCGGAAAGCCACAAAGAGGAGCTGCACCGCCTGACCAGGGGCATGATCAAGGCATCGCGGGCGCTGCATGAGGAATTCGAGGCATTTTTGAACACCTTCCGCCACCAGGTGACGATCCCGGTGCCGGACGATGCGGTGCGGGAAATCTGGGAGCGGGAACGCAGCGCCGGCAGCTTTGCCGTCGATGGCGGCCTGGCGGTCGCCCATTGGTCCGCGCAATTGGATTCGTTCGAAGGCTTAAACCCGGAATTGCCAACCGTCGTCATGGACGATGTCATCGCCAGCGAGTTCGTGGAGGCCGCACTTCAAGGAATGGGTGTGCATGAAGGGTAGAGAAGAAGAAGATTTACCACAGAGACAGTGAGACGGTGAGAAGTTATATTTTTTGTACGAAGTGCCTATACTCTCCCACCAGCCGCGCCCCCTGGCTTAAAGAAAGAATTTTTGAAACACAGAGGACACAGAGGACACAGAGAAGAAAAGTTATTCCGCGCGCAGCGCCTTCTCTCTTATTTTCTCCTACTTTCTCCTCTGTGTCCTCTGTGAACTCTGTGTTGAATCCCCTTCTTACTTTTCTTTTATTCTTCTCAATGTCTCACTGTCTCTGTGGTTCAACCTTCTTTTTTCGCGATGGGGCAGGGATTCAACAGCATACGTCTGCTGGGCTTGAATTGTACCGCCACGATGCTTACATTCCGCCCCGTCCGGCGACGGAATATCCGGCCACTTGGGGCGCACCCCAACGGACGTTCATTGTGACGCAAACCAACGTGCCCAAAGCCGTGCGCGCCGAAATGGAGTCCTAGGCCATGAGCAAAATCCAAGTCGCCAATCCCGTTGTCGAACTTGACGGCGATGAAATGACCCGCATCATCTGGCAGTTCATCAAGGACAAATTGATCCTGCCCTATCTTGATATCGAGCTTTTGTATTACGATCTCGGCATGGAGAAGCGGGACGAAACCCGCGATCAGATCACCATCGATGCCGCCGAAGCCATTCAGGCGCACCGGGTCGGCGTCAAATGCGCGACCATCACGCCGGACGAAGACCGGGTCGCCGAGTTCGATCTCCACGAAATGTACCGCTCGCCGAACGGCACCTTGCGCAACATCATCGGCGGCACCATCTTTCGCCGGCCCATCCTGTGCAAAAACGTGCCGCGCCTGGTGCCGGGCTGGACCAAGCCCATCGTCATCGGCCGCCACGCCTATGGCGATCAGTACCGGGCCACCGATTTTGTCGTCCCCGGCAAGGGAAAGCTGACCCTCACGTTCGAGCCCGCGGACGGCGGCGAGAAAATCGAGCGCGAGGTGTTTGATTTTCCGGACGGCGGCGTCGCCATGTCGATGTTTAATTTGGACGCGTCCATCGAAGGTTTCGCCCATGCCTGTTTGAACTATGCCCTCGATCTCGGCTGGCCGCTCTATCTGTCCACCAAGAACACCATCCTCAAAGCCTATGACGGGCGCTTCAAGGATATTTTCCAAGAAGTGTTCGAGCGGGACTTCAAAGACAAGTATGCCGCCGCCGGGCTTACCTATGAGCACCGCCTGATCGACGATATGGTGGCTTGCGCGCTCAAGTGGGAGGGTGGGTTTGTCTGGGCCTGCAAAAACTATGACGGCGACGTGCAGTCCGATACTCTGGCCCAAGGTTTTGGCAGCCTCGGGCTAATGACGTCGGTGCTGATGACGCCGGACGGGCAAACGGTGGAAGCCGAGGCCGCCCACGGCACCGTCACCCGCCATTTCCGCCAGCACCAGGACGGCAAGGAAACCTCCACCAATCCCATCGCTTCGATCTTCGCCTGGACAAGGGGGCTTTATTACCGGGGCACGTTTGATGACACCCCGGACGTGGTGAAATTCGCCGAAGCCTTGGAAAAAGTCTGCATCGATACGGTCGAAAACGGCTTTATGACCAAGGATCTGGCGATCCTCATCGGCCCCGACCAAAACTGGCTGACCACCCAGCAATTCCTCGACAAGCTCGACCAAGGCGTCAAGGCGGCCATGGGCTAAGGCTTGACGGCGTAATACATATGTTATAACAGTTATTACTATTGTTATAACATATAGTTGATCGGGTGCAAATATGGGACATGAATTGAAGATTACGTCGATCGGAAATTCATCGGGCGTGGTTTTGTCCAAGGAGGTCATGGCGCGCCTTAAGGTCAATCGGGGCGACGTGATCTATCTGACCGAAACGCCGGAGGGTTATTTGATTACGCCCTACGACGAAAAATTCGCCCGTCAGGTGGAGGCGGCGGAAGGGTTTGTGCACGATTACCGCGATGTGTTGCATGAATTGGCGAAATGAACGAGCCGGAATGGCTGCTGATCGAAGCGGTCCGGTCTGTTCATCAAACGCTGATCGCGGACCATGGCGGAATCCCGGATTTGCGCGACGCCGGATTGTTGGAATCAGCGCTGGCGCGGCCACTTAACAAATTCGCCTATGACGCCGGTGTAACGATCCCCGAATTGGCGGCGGCCTATGCATTCGGCCTGGCGCGTAACCATGCCTTCGTTGATGGCAACAAGCGTATCGCCATCTCCGCCGCGGCAATGTTCTTAAAGATAAACGGCTTTGATTTTCAGCCCGATAGGGCCGATCTGCTGACCATTGTGACGAAGTTGGCCGCAGGCGAAATCGGTGAGGAGGAACTGGCGGGCTGGATCGGGTTAAATTCAAATGCCCGGTCTTGACGAAAGCCGGGCGGAACCGTACAACACCGCGCTTGGTAAGGTGCGCCGGGGAACGATGTCCGGCGCACATATTCGAAATTGAAGGAACAAGATCATGGCACGGCGTTGCGATATCACCGGCAGGGACGTTCAGACCGGCAACAATGTCTCTCACGCGCACAACAAGACGCGGCGGCGCTTTCTGCCGAACGTGCATAAGATGACCTTGTTTTCAACCACGCTGGGTACGGTGAGCCTGAAAGTTTCGGCCCACGCCTTGCGCTCAATCGAGCATAATGGCGGCCTCGATGCGTATTTGCTGGGCCAGGCCGATGCCAAGCTGGCGCCTCCGGGTTTGCGTCTTAAGCGGCGCATCAAACGGGCCCAGGAAAAGGCCGCCGCGAAAGCCGCCTAGCCGTCCAGGCGAAACAACAGCAACAAGGTTTCCTGCAGCGGATTGAAATTGTCGTCGCTGATCAGGTAGACAAGCAATGCCCCGCCGGGCCCCCGGCGGGTGGCGATGCCTTCGAAGTTATCCACCGTTAACGGCGCCTCCAGGCGCGCGATTTCCCGTGCGCGGAGGTTTGCGCCCGGCCCCGCCTTGGCCAGCTCATTCGCCTTCAGGCGGGCAATACGCACCCGTGTGCCGGCCAGCAGCGACCAGTGCCGCTCGATCACCAGCACATCGCCTTCGCCCTTGCCGGCGGGCACGGTGGCGGCCCCGGCCGGGCTTAATTTGCCGGTGCGGGCGTATTGCATTTCGGTCCAGGTCCGGCCGTTTCCGATCCAGGCCAGCGACCTGCCCGAGCTGGCGCCGCCGGAGACCGCCGTGGCGGCCTCCAATATGGCCAGCAGGCGCCCGCCAGGCAATTGGGTCAGCGCCTCGATGCCGCCATTGGCGGGGGCTTTTTCAAGGCCGGGCGGGGAGCTAAGGGCGCTTACCTCGGCTGCATCCGCACTGTAGCGAAGAATGCGGTGGCGGCGCTCAAATGACACCAGCATGGTGCCGCCCAGGCGCGCGATGTCTTCGGCGTCGCCCTCGCCCTTGCCGGTGATCGGCTTGCCATCCAGCCCGGTGAGCGGCGCCAGTTGGGCGCCCGTAACGCCGGTCAGGCGGCCATCCTTGGCATAGGAAAGGCGCGCATCTAGACGCCGGCCGAAATCGCTGACCGCGATCATGTCTGAGCCATCGGCGGAAATATCGAGGCCGGAGAAACCGCCGAAACCTTTGGCATCGGAACGCAGGCGCAGCCCGCCCAGATAGGTGAGGCCGCCGGTTTTGTCCCGGTTTGCATCATGGCTGTCCAGCGCCACCGGCACCGTGGTTACATCGATCGGCTCGCCTTGGGCCGGGCCCGAAATAGCGAGCGCCGCCACCATTGCGGCGCCAATCAGTTGGGGTATAAGCCGGATCAATGGATCAGGAGGTTGCGCGCACCGCCGGTCTCGAGTTCGAACAGTTCGGTCAGCCGTTGCATCATGACGCCGCCCAGCTCCTCGGCATCGTTGATGGTTACCGCGCGGCGGTAATAGCGGGTGACGTCGTGGCCGATGCCGATGGCGGTCACTTCGATGGGCGTGCGCGTCTCGATAAACTGGATGACGTCGCGCAAATGGCGTTCCAGATAGTTGCCGGGGTTGACCGACAAGGTGGCGTCATCGACCGGCGCGCCGTCGGATATGACCATCAGGATGCGGCGCTGCTCGGGCCGCCCGATGAGCCGGTTATAGGCCCACAAAAGCGCCTCGCCATCGATGTTCTCTTTCAACAATCCCTCGCGCAGCATCAGCCCGAGATTCTTGCGCGCCCGGCGCCACGGCGCATCGGCGGACTTGTAGATGATATGGCGCAAATCATTGAGCCGGCCGGGATTGGGCGTCTTGCCCTCGGCCACCCATTTCTCGCGCGCCTGGCCTCCCTTCCAGGCGCGCGTCGTGAAGCCGAGCACCTCGACCTTGACGGCGCACCGCTCCAGCGTGCGGGCGATGATATCGGCGCTCATGGCGGCCACCGATATGGGCCGCCCGCGCATGGAGCCGGAATTATCGATCAGCAAGGTCACCACGGTGTCGCGGAAATTGCTTTCCTTCTCCACCTTGTAGGACAAAGGATGGCGGGGATCGATGACCACCCGCGACAGCCGCCCGGCATCCAAAATACCTTCTTCCAGATCGAACTCCCACCAGCGCTGCTGCTGCGCCATCAGACGCCGCTGCAGCCGGTTGGCGAGCTTGGCGACGACGCCTTGCATATGGGCTAGCTGCTGGTCGAGCTGGGCGCGCAGGCGGGTCATTTCCTCGGGCTCGCACAGATCTTCGGACTTGACCACTTCGTCAAACTCGGAGGAATAGGCGCGGTAGGCATCGACGGCGCCGTCCGGAAAATCGGGCTGCATGGGGCGCCCGCGCATGGTCGCCTCGGTGTCTTCGTCGGACTCTTCGGTGTCGAACTGATCGTCCATGTCCTCGGCGGAATCGGGATCGAGGGAATCCATGTCCTGATCTTCGGAATCGGCATCTTCGGAATCGGAATCGCTTTCCGAGGATTGATCGTCCTGGTTCTGCTCGTCGTCGGAATCCTGATCGGATTGGTCGTCGTCGTTTTCGCCGTCCGAATCGCCATCGGCATCGGCCGGCAGCTCGAGCTCTTCGAGGATATGGTGCATGGCCTCGCCGTAGCTCTGCTGATCGCCCAGCTTGGCCTGCAAATCGTTAAGCAAATTGCCGGCCTTGTCGTCCAGCCAGCCGCGCCAGGTCTCCATCAGGGCGCGCGCCGCCGGCGGCGCTTCGGTGCCTTCGAATTTTTCGCGCAAAAGATAGCCGACGGCGTCGGCGAGATGGGCCTCATCGCGCTCGGTCACCATGTGATAGCCCTTTTCGCGGGCTTCGGCTTCCTGGAACTGGACCAGGTTCTTGGCGGTGCCGGCCAGCACGCGGCTGCCCAGCGCCTCGACCCTGGCTTGCTCGGCGGCATCGAACAAAGACGCGCTGGCGCCGCCCGAGGGCCGCTGGCGGTTATAGATGGTGCGGTTCTGATAGCGCAGTTTGAGGGCCACCGCATCGGCCTCGCCGCGCAGCACATGCAGGTCCGAATGGCCAAATTGGCGCGACGGCGTCGGCAGGCGGGCCAGGCCGCCGTCTTCGGAAAACGACAGCCCGTGAGCGCCCGGCGAAAAGGCGACTTCGATATCGTCGCGCGCCGAGACCGCCTTCAGCGCCGCTTCGGTAACCCGTTTGACCAGGTTTTGGTCGTCCTGATCCATGGCCATTGCCGCACCCTTAGCTCAGCATGATGTGCGCCGCCGATTCCGGTAGCTCGTCGCCGAATACCCGTTGATAATATTCGGCAATGATCGGACGCTCGATCTCGTCGCACTTGTTGAGGAAAGTCAGGCGGAACGCAAATCCGAGATCGTTGAAGATATCGGCATTCTCGCCCCAGATGATCACGGTACGCGGCGACATCACGGTGGATATGTCGCCATTGACGAAGCCCGAGCGGGTCAGGTCGGCAACCTCGACCATTTTGTCGATGAGGCCGCGCCGCTCCTCGGTATTGTAGCTGGGCACCTTGGCGAGCACGATCTCGGCTTCGGCGTCATGCTCCAGATAATTCAGCGTGGAAACGATGTTCCAGCGGTCCATCTGGCCCTGGTTGATCTGCTGGGTGCCGTGGTAAAGGCCGGTGGTATCGCCGAGCCCGACCGTGTTGGCGGTCGAGAAAAGCCGGAAATAGGGGTGCGGATCGATCACCTTTGACTGATCGAGCAGCGTCAATTTGCCTTCGACTTCCAAGATGCGCTGGATCACGAACATCACGTCCGGGCGCCCGGCGTCATATTCATCGAACACCAGCGCGGTTGGGTTCTGTATGCACCAGGGCAGCATGCCCTCGCGAAATTCAGTCACCTGCTTGCCATCGCGGAGCACGATCGCATCCTTGCCGATCAGATCGATGCGGCTGATATGGCTGTCCAGATTGACCCGGATGCACGACCAGTTGAGGCGCGCCGCAACCTGTTCGATATGGGTCGATTTTCCGGTGCCGTGATAGCCCTGGATCATGACCCGGCGGTTGTAGGCAAACCCGGCCAGGATGGCGAGCGTGGTTTCCCGGTCGAACCGGTAGGCTTCATCCATCGCTGGGACATGCTCGTTGGTTGCCGAGAATCCGGGCACTTCGAGATCGCTGTCGAACCCGAAGGCTTGGCGCACCGATATCTTGATATCGGGCTCGTTCAGGGGAAAGGCGTCTCGGTCGGACGCTTCGATCTGACTGGTGTTCATATTGGCTATTTCCGATGATTTTCTGATTGGCCCCGCGGCACGGCTCTTAGGATATCTTAAGAGAACATGCCGCTCATGAGAACTTCATAGGCCTGATTGATCCGTTTACTGCGTTCCTCTGCATCTTTATCGCCGCCATTGGCGTCCGGATGGTGGCGTTTTACCAACGCTTTGTAGCGCGCCTTGACCGCCTCGCGGGTAACCGGAAATTCCAGCCCGAGGACGGTAAAGGCTTGCCGTTCCGGAACCGATAATTGGGGCGGATGAGCGCTACCGCCGGCGCCAACTCCATCCGTTCTCAACACACCGAGCGGGTCGTCCACGTCGTCGAAACTGAACCCTGGCTTGGGCTCATTTCCGCCCGCAAACGGCCAACTTGGCCGGTTCCAGATCGTATCCGAACGAACGCAGGCTTCCACCTGGGCGTCGGACATGCCTACATAATAGTTCCAAGACCGGTTGTAAATCCGAACATGGTCCAGGCAGAACCAATAAAATTCGTTCAAATGATCGCGCGAGACCGGCGCCCGGTGCTCGCCAGCTTCGGCACAGTCCGGCCAGCCGCAGAGGCCCGCCTCCAGCCCCGGCGCTGGGGCGGTGGAAATTCCAGCCGTAAAGTCTGCAAGCTTATCGGCGTATTTCATGCCGTCACTATGGGGATTCCCGTGCCGCCATGCAAGGTTGCGAGGGCGCCGCGCCGCACCGCTTTAATCGTCGCCGGTATAATGGTCCGGCCACATGCGCTTGACCACCGGGCTGTCGGGCGCGTAGGCGTGGCAGGTGCCGAGGAAATTGGGCTTCGAGGCGGCACCGCTTGCCGCGTTCCGGCGCCGGTTGCGGATCGGCGTAATGGCCTGGAAGGCGGTGGTCGCCACCGGCCCGACCAGAAGCTGGACAATATGCGTGCAGCCAAGGGTGCGGCCGATTTTGCCATGCACGGTCTTGGTCCAGCCGTTGGCGATGCGCTCGCCCTTGAGGCTGGCAACGCCGCCGGTGATATCGGCGCACATGGTATGCGGCGCCCAATCGGTGGATGCCTCGGCTTCGTGCACCACCAGGTCATCGTCCAGGGTCAGGCGCACCGACATATCATGCATCGGCTCGCCGGCGTTGATGCCGCCCCGGTCGGCGGTTTCGAAGCTGTAGGTTTTGACGTCGGTGATGCGGCCCTCGATATCCCAAAGGCCGTCATCGCGTTCATATCCGGTGCAGCGGATCTCGCGCGTGTGGATCAGTTTTCTGGGCGCTGCCGGCGGCAGGGGCATGGCAAATTCTCCTGGCATAAATTGGGTGGCCCGATTCACGCTAAATTCACTGTCCGTGAATTTCGCGACCGGGACACAAGAGCGCCGTCCTATAGGAAAATTTGGCGAAACCGTCAAACCCCAGAGACGCGCAAGCGCGGTCAAACGAAGCAGACACGCAAACGCGTTTAAGCGCCGGTGCCGTAACCGGTGTCGAAGATGAAGGATTCGCGCTGGCGGATGTCTTCTTCCAGTTGCTTCTTGGTGGCCGCATAAAGATCGCGGATCGAAACAATGCCGATGATATCGTCGTTATCGACGATGGGTAGATGGCGAAAGCCGCGAACCCGCATCAGCTCAAGCGCGTTGGCCGGCGTATCGTTGGGCGCCAGAACCTCCGGATCCGGGGTCATGACCGCCTCCAGGCGGGTCACGTCCGGATCCAAACTTGACGCCAGAACCTTGGCGGTCAAGTCACGCTCGGTGACGATGCCCACCAATAACGCGTCGGCGACGATCAGCACGGCGCTGATTTTATTGGCCTGCATCATTTTTGCCGCATCGCGGCAGGTAGCCGCCGGACTTAACGTGTAGAGGGTCTGATTTTCGACAATATCGGGTACGATCTTACCAGTCATCCTTTCCGCTCCTGAAAATTAATGCCAGATCGTTGTTGCCCCTATAATAGCGAATTCCGGTGTAAATTGGTAGGGTAACTTAAGAAATATGCCATATTCAGCCGGCCGGTTGGGCCGCCCGACAAGACTATTTAGAATCAATGTCTTGGGCCGGTAATTCACTCGCTTCTGTTGTATTACCCTCGATATTACGAGGCGGAGACAGGCGGATAGAAGTGATCTGATGGCGCTGGCGGCGCAGTATTTCGAAGCGGAAGCCGTAGAATATAAACACCTGACCTTCCTCGGGTATTCGCCGGCTTTCGTGCAACACCAGGCCGGCGATGGTGGCCGCTTCTTCGTCGGGGAGGGACCATTCCATCTGCCGGTTGAGATCGCGGATGGTGAACTGGCCATCGACGATCAAGGAGCCGTCGGGCTGCGGATGCAGGCCGGGAACGGCGATATCGTGCTCGTCGGAGATATCGCCGACGATTTCCTCCAAGATATCTTCCAAGGTGACGACCCCCATGAGGCTGCCATATTCATCCACCACCAGGGCGAAATGCTCGCGCCGGGAGCGAAAGGCGTCCAACTGGTCCAGCAAGCGCGTGGTTTCCGGAACGAACCAGGGCGCCGCCGCCAAGGCCTCGATATTCAAGGCCTCGATATCGCCTTCGCGGTTGTTGAGGGCGCGCAGGATTTCCTTCACATGGACAACGCCGATAACGTTGTCGGTCTCGCCCCGCCACAGCGGCAGGCGGGTGTGCGGGCTGGCCAGAATTTGATCGAGGATCACATCGGCCGGATCGTCGGCATTGACCGAGATTACGGTTTTCCGGTGCACCATGATCTCTTCGACCTCGACCTCGGCGAGATCGAGGACGCTGTGCAACATCGCGCGTTCGTGTCGCACCGCCTTGTTGTCGCCTTCGTGCAAGGCGATGGCGCCGCGCAATTCTTCGGTGGCCGGCACGAACGGCTCGTCCGGGTTGAGGCTCATGCCAAACAGGCCGAGGACGCTGCGGACCATGATCTGCGTCGCCCAGGTCAGCGGCGAGAACAGCCGCACCACCGGGCGCATGACCGGCGCCACGGCGAGGGCGAACCGGTCGGCGTTGTGCATGGCATAGGTCTTCGGCAGAATCTCCGAGAACATGACAATCAGCAAGGTCATGAGGATGGTTGCATAGGCGATGCCGGCCTCGCCGAACGCCCCGATCAGAACGCTGGTGGCCAGCGCCGAGGCCAGGATATTGACCAGATTGTTGCCGATCAAAATGGCGCCCAGCAGCGGCCCTTTATTTTCGTGCAGGCGATTGACCAGACCGGCGCGCCGGTTGCCTTGCCGATCCAATTGATGCATCAGCGGCTTCGACGCGGCGGTCAGCGCCGTTTCCGAACCCGAAAAGAAAGCCGATAATATGAGGAGGAGGAGAATAGCGCCTGAAATCATCAACATGGTTGTCTACCGTTTGATTGCATCATGGGCTTGGGTCAGGTTTGGGTCAGGTTGCAAATGGCTCCTGCCGGCGGCGGGCATTACACGGAGCCGGCAAGGACGGCGCGCACATCGCCCGGATCGATATCCTTGGCGATAAACGCCGCGCCGATGGCGCGCGCCAATATGAACGTGATGGCGCCGTCCTCGACCTTTTTGTCGGCGGCCATATGGTCGAGCAACTGGTCCGCGTCCCAGGCAACGCCGTCGATGGCGGGCGGGCTGGTGGGCAGGCCTATAGCCGAATAATGGGTGCGGATGCGCGCCGCGTCTTCGGCGGGGCACAATCCCAGCCGCGCGGAAAGTTCGAACGCCATGACGCAGCCGATGGCCACCGCTTCGCCGTGCAAAAGCGCGCCCGAAAAGCCCGCCTGGGCTTCCAGCGCATGGCCGAAGGTATGGCCTAAGTTCAACAAGGCGCGGCGGCCGCCTTCGCGCTCATCCTCGGCGACGATTTCGGCCTTGGCGCGGCAGCTATGAACAACGGCGCGGCGGCGGGCATCGGCGTCGCCATCCAGCAGCGCCGCCCCGGCGCCTTCCAGCCAGGCGAAAAATTCCGCATCATTGATCAGCCCGTATTTTATGGTCTCGGCATAGCCGGCGCGCAGCTCGCCCGCCGGCAATGTATCGAGGGTGTCCAGATCGGCGATCACCAGACGCGGCTGATAAAAGGCGCCGACCAGATTTTTGCCGTGCGCCGTATCGATGCCGGTCTTGCCGCCGACGGCGCTGTCGACCTGGGCGAGGAGCGTGGTCGGCACCTGGATGTAATCGACGCCGCGCAGGATTACCGAAGCGGCAAAGCCGGTCAGATCACCGATGACGCCGCCGCCGAGCGCAATAAGCGTGGTGGAGCGTTCGATATTCATGTCCAGCAAGGTGTTGAGCAGCTCTTCGAAATGATGGAAATCCTTGGTCTGCTCGCCCGCCGGGATAACGATGGAAGGGCATTCGATGCCAGCGCCGGTCAGGCTATCGCACAGCCGTTGCAAGTAAAGCGGGGCGACGTTTTGGTCCGAGATTATGATCGCGCCCGGGCTTTTGAGCAGCGGTGCCGCCAGCGCCCCGGCCTGGTCCAGCAGCCCGCCGCCGACATGAATATCGTAGCTGCGCGGCCTCAGCGCCAGATGAAGAATTTCGCTATCGCTCATAGTATTGGCCCTGTTTTGCGGAACGCATCGAGCATGCTCATGGCGCGCCTCGCCGTTTGATCCGCATGCTCGGCGCCCACTTCGACGATGATATCGGCTTTGCCGTAAATGGGATAGCGTTCCTCCATCAGCTGCGCCAGAATTTCCCTTGGATCGCCTCCGCGAAGCAGCGGGCGGGTGTTCTTGCGCTGGGTGCGCTCGACCAGCGTATCCAAGCCGGCGCGCAGCCAGATGGTGACGCCTTGCTTGGCGACCGCGTTGCGCGTGCCGGAATCCATGAACGAGCCGCCGCCGGTGGCGATGACGGCGGGCGCGCCTTCCAAGATTCGCTGGATGACCCGGCGCTCGCCGCTGCGGAATTCTTCCTCGCCGAAGCGGGCAAAGATTTCCGGTATCGGGCAGCCGGCCGCCTTCACCACTTCCTCGTCGGTATCGATGAACGCCAAGCCGGTGGCGTCCGAAATACGGCGTCCGATGCTGGTCTTGCCCGAACCCATCAGCCCGATGAGGACGATGAATTGCTTGTCCGGGCCGGGCTTGGAAGTTGGTGTGTTTTGAATCATTGTTGTTTTTTAATGTCTTGTCCGCCACTTGGCGACATTGAAAGCGGTTTCCCGAGAGGATAGACTGCCGAAATATTGCCACGATTCGAAGATATCACATCTTTTTCAACAGGTGCCAACGGACTTAGAGTGATACCATTAAGGTTGCATATGAGAGACCGCCCGCTTTTGTTGCGGCGGCGGAATTAAGAAGCAGTTTTTTGGGACCATTGGAACTCAGCATTGATGAAAAGCCTGACCCGCCTTGCTGTCATTGTCGTCCTCGCCATTATCGCGGGCGCCGTGATGTTTCTGTCGACCTGGGATATCCCGGCGCCGGTGACGCCGATCGAGAAAGTTCTGTCCAATGACCGTTTCCCCAAATAAGCCGAAATTTCCGGGCCGTGCCGGCGCCTTGTTTCTGTCCCTGGCATTATCGGTTGGTTTAAGCGCCGCCGCCCTCGGCCAAGGGGTGACCACCCAACCGTTGCGCCCGCCCGCGCCAGGGCCCATTGCGCCGCAAAACATAGCGCCGCAACCGCTCCAGCCCCCGGCGCCGGCGCCAGAAGCGGTGGTTCCGCCCAAGCCTTTGCTGCCGGTCCAATCGCTTGAGCCGCCCACCCGGCCCACATCGCTGGCGCCGACGACGGCGCCGAAAAGCGAAGAAGGGGACGCGGCCAAATCCCGCCCCGGATTGCTGCCGGTCAAGTTCGATGTGGAGGCGCTCGACGCCACCGACCGGGATTCGATCGGCACCCTCGGTGATGATGAGGGCGGCTTCGGACTGGAAATGTGGGCCGGGACCCGGCGCTCCTTGGTGGAGACGCTGCTGCCCAGCGTGCCGGCGCAATCGTCGTCGCGGATCATGCGCGGACTGCTGCGGCGGCTTTTATTGAGCGTCGCCAAGGCGCCGCTGGCAAATGTGCCGGGCGAGGCCGCCAGTACTTACAAAGCCAGCAGTGACCAAGCCGCGCCGCAAAAACCGCCGCAAAACATTCCGCCGAGCCCGCAAAAAGGGCTCATCCATTTGCGTATCGAGCGCCTGGCGGCGATGGGTGATATCGGCGCCGTGGACGCGTTGCTGAAAGTCGCGCCGGACCGGGAAAACGATCAGATATTGTTGCGCAACGAAGCCGATATATTGTTCTACGGCAACGACTATGCGCGCGTCTGCCCGCTGGTCGCCAGCCAAATTCGGCAAGTGGCGACGGTCTATTGGCGCAAAGCCTTCATCTTCTGCCAGGCGCTGGCCGGCGAACATGAGCGCGCCTCGCTCGGCGTTACACTTTTGGAAGAACAGGGCGAGGAAGATCCGGTATTTTACAACCTGATCGACGCCCTGGCAGGATTGGAAAAGCCGAAGATCGAAAGCATGGGCAATCCGCGCCCGCTGCATTTCGCCATGGCCCGCGCCGCCAAAGCCAAGTTGCCCGGCGACGTGATTTCGTCCAACCATCCGGCGGTGCTGAAGACCGTGGCGCGCACCCCGGGACTGCACCCGGAACTGCGCATCGACGCCGCCGAGCGGGCCGAAGCCATGGGCGCCCTGGAAACCCGCATATTGCGCGATCTCTACACCAGCGTCACCTTTTCGCAAGAGGTTCTGGAAAACCCGCTGACCACGGCGGAAAGCGAACGCAGCCCGTTGAGCCGCGCGCTCCTGTACCGGAAAGCCTTGGTCGAAAGCATCCCGACGGCGAAGGCCGGCATTGTCTCCCAGGCGCTGACCCTGGCCCGCGACGGCGGCCGCTTCCAATCCACCGCCCGGGTCTATGCGGACGTTTTGCGGGAATTCAAGCCGTCCCGCGACCTGGTCTGGTTCGCCGCCGATGTGGTGCGCGCGCTGCTGGCGACGGGGGATCTGGAAACGGCGGCGGCGTGGCTGGATGTGGTGCGCACGTCCGCCGTGTTCGATGAAAAATCGGCCATGCTGCGCGATGAATTGTTTCCCCTGGCGCGGCTGGCCGGCGCCGTCTCCGACGACGATTGGGCGCCGGCGGTTTTGGGCGCCTGGCAAAACAGCCAACGGCGCGCCGAAAACGGCACCGTGGTGAACGAAGATCAGGTTCTGGCGCGCTCGGCGCTGCTCTACAACTTGCTCGAAGCGCTCGGCGACGAGGTGCCGGACCGGCAATGGGAAGGCCTGTTGAGCGGGCCGCCGCAGCGCACGACCGTGGTGCCGCGCCCGGTGTTCTGGCGCAACCTGCGCAACGCGGCGGTGCAACAACGGGTTGGCGAAACCGTGTTGCTGGCCCTGACCGCTCTCGGCCAGGCCGGCCCGACCGAGGCCGATCCAACCTTGCTGCGCACGGTGATCGAAAGTTTGCGCGGCGTCGGGCTTGGCGATGAAGCCCGCGCTCTGGCCATCGAAGCCGCCGTCGCCGCGGGCATATAAGTTGCGCCAGTGACTTCCGCCCGGCGCGCCCGGCCCGCACCGCCTATCTCCCGCCATCTGGAGATATTTTTGGAGATGATGGCCGCCGAACGCGGCGCGTCGGTGCATACCCTGGACGCCTACCGCCGCGATCTGGCCGATTTTGCCGCCTTCGCGGGCCGCCGGGGGCGCGCCATCGAAGCCGCCGATGCCAAAAACATCCGCGACTATCTGGCCGGGCTTCGGGGCCGCGGGCGCTCAGCTGCGACCCAAGCCAGACGGCTTAGCGTGCTGCGCCAGTTTTTTGCGTTTTTGTTTGCCGAGGGCACAAGGGGCGATGATCCGGCGCAAGCCATCGATGCGCCCAAGCTGGGCCAGCCGCTGCCCAAATATCTTGGCGAGGCGGAGGTGGAGGCGCTGATCGCCGCCGCCGGTGGTCTCGAAGGGGCCGAGGGCCTGCGCGCCACCGCGCTCATCGAAGCGCTCTATGCCACTGGCTTACGGGTTTCGGAATTGGCCGGATTGCCATTGTCGGCGATTTCGCGCGATGGCCAGATGCTGATGGTGCGCGGCAAGGGCGGCAAGGAGCGCATGGTGCCCTTGGGCGATCCGGCCAGAGACGCCATCGCCAGCTACTTGGAGGTGCGCGCCGATTTCATCGGGGCTGGGCGCAGCTCGGCCTTTTTGTTTCCGTCCACGGCGGCTGGCGGGCACCTCACGCGGGCGACCGTGGCGCGCAAATTAAAGACGCTGGCGGTGATTGCCGGCATCGATCCGGCGCGGGTCTCGCCGCATGTGTTGCGCCATTCGTTCGCCAGTCATCTGCTGGCCCACGGCGCCGATTTGCGCTCATTGCAGCAAATGCTCGGTCACGCCGATATTTCGACGACGCAGATCTATACCCACGTGCTCGAAGACCGGCTCAAGCGGCTGGTTGAAACCAGCCATCCGCTGGCGGCCCGGCCGTGAAATTCGCGGTAGCAAATTACCGTTAAATCGGGCCGCTCATTTAAAGAATCTGGTGTAAATTACACCCGGACTTTAAATCTTCTCCTTGAACTCGGTGTCTTCGAATACGGTCATGCGCGGCGGCTCGCCGTCCATGCCATATTCGGCCCAGCGCGCAACGACGTTTTCGTAGGCCGCCTTGGAGAGCTTGGTGCGCGGCGAGAAATCCTTGATATGCTTGAAATCCATGCAGGCGTTGATCAGGCATTTGGAGCCCCAGGGCCGTTCTTCCGGCGGGTTCAGGCTGGGGTCCAGATAGGTGGACCAGGTTTCGCGCAGGATATCGATGGAGGCCGAGGGCCGGGCGCGGGTGGCCATCGCCCATAGAACCTGGCCGTTGTCGGTGGGGTCGATATCGTCATCGACGACAATCACGAACTTGCCGAAATAGGCGCCGCCCATGCATTGCGCCGCCAAGGCCATGGTCTGCGGCGCGTGGCCCGCATACATCTGTTTGATGGAGACAACGGTGATGCCCCAGCCGGCGGCTTCCGGGATCGACCAGACGCCTTGCACCCCCGGCACGCCCATATTGTCGAGATCGTTCCATATTTTCGAGGCGCGCACGGACGCCCAAAACAGGCCGCATTCGTTGGCCAGGCCATCGGCCATCAGCGCGCAGGTCAGCGTCGGGTTGTCCCGGTAGCGCACTTTTTCGATGCGCACAAATGGCGTCGCTGCCAGCGGCCGGCCGTAATAGCCGGTGAACTCGCCGAACGGGCCCTCGGCAAATTCGTCTTCCGGATAGCAGTGGCCTTCCAAAATAATCTCGGCGCCGGCCGGCAGCGGCAGACCGGTGACGTCCGAGATAAACACGTCCATGGGCGCGCCGTTGATGCCGCCGTAATAGTCGAGCTCGCTTTCGGTCTTCGGAAACGAGGTCGCGGCGACCACGAACAAGGTGGGATCGATGCCGTAACAGAGCGCCACCGGCATCGGTAAGCCCTTGGCAAACCATTTGTCGCGGTCCAGACCGCCGTCCTTGCCGGGCGAGGTGTAGAGCCCGATCTCGTTTGCCGATTTGATCATCTGGCGGTAGGCGCCCACATTGATGCGGCCCGATTCCGGATCGCGGGTCAGGACCGCCGTGCCGGTGCCGAGATATTTGCCGCCGTCCAGCGGCCACATGCGCGGCGCCGGAAATTTGGTGATGTCGATATCGTTGCCGGTCTCCACATTCTGGTTGACCAAAAGGCCGTCGCCGCCGATCTCGTTGGGCGGCACTTTCTGTTGCATCTTTTCTTTGAGGACTTTGACTGCATCCAGGGCATGGTCCATGGGCTCCTCGCCGATGGCCAGACAGAACCGGTCGAGAGAGCTGCCGATCATGTTGTAGACCGCCTTGTGGCCGGGATGGCCCTTGATGTTTTCGAACAACAATGCCGGGCCGCCTTCTTCCTGGCCGACCATATAGGTCAGGGTCGAGGTTTCCAGGTCCGGGTCCACCTCGGCGGTGATGCGCTTCAACTGGCCGAGGGCTTCCACCCTTTCCAGCCAGGCATCCAGATCACTGTGATTGGAAAGGGTTGAAGGTGCGTCTGCCATGTGGATGATCCCTTTGGTTTGCAGCGGTGATTGGAAGGCTCAAAGCCCAGCATATTGAATTGGCGGGCCCGATGGTAGCCCGCTTTTGCCGTCGCCCGCCCAATATTCCCGTTACCATATAAATTTATCGAAACAATTCAAAAACAATTGAAACGTGATGCGCCGGTGCTATATTGCGCCTCCTCGGGAGGGACGATCCAATGTCGGACGATAATATCGTCAGTTTAGACTTCGATAAGATGCCGGATAGCCAGCAGGCCATGGGCGGGCTGGTGCTCGGCAATCTGACCGGCGACGATTGGCGCAACCTGTTCGATCTCGGCCAGCGGCTCGAGTTTATGCAGGGTGATGTGATCCTGAAACAGGACCAGATTAACGATTCCCTCTATTTTATCACCGATGGAAGGGTGCGCATCGAACGCTCCGATAATGGCGAGATCGTCCAGCTCGCCGAAATTGGCATCGCCTGCATCTTCGGCGAAATGTCATTCCTGGAGAAATCCAGGATCAGCGCCAGCGTTATTGCCGACAGCCACGTGGTGGTGCTTCAAATCCTTGGCGTTGGTCTGGATAACCTGATCGCCGAAGACGTGGAATTCGGGCAGCGGTTTTACCGCTCCGTCGCGGTAACGTTGTCCAGGCGCCTGCGCGCCACCAACAGCCTGGTTTAGATTCTATAATCAATACACCCTTGAATGGGTCGTGATTGGTGCGTACCCGGGTGCCGGTAATATGGCATTTGATGAATGCGCGTGCATTCGTCTATAGTGGGTGCAATAAAAATTCAATTCACAACGTGGGAGCTTCATTATGGTTAAAACATCTATCGCCCTCGCGGGCACGCTTCTCGGCGCGGCGCTGATTGCCGGCCATTCGTCGCCCACATTGGCGCAAAGCATCAAAGCCGAAACCGCGACCGGCTGCCCGCACACGGTGATGATCCTCAGCGCCAAATACGCATCGCGCGCCGGCGTTAATATTCAGGTCAACGAAGGCAAAACCCTGACCAAATCGGCGATGCTGGTGGCGCAGAAGAAAATCGATATTGCGTCCTTCGTGCCGGCGCCCTACGTGTTCATGAAAAAGGGCGTGGCCATGTACAAAAAGCTGGGCCAGAAACGCTCATCGGCGATGGCGTCGAAACTGCGCGGCATGTATGGATATGAATGTGGATTTTACCATCCGATCGTTTGGGACAAATCTCCGGTAAAGAAATGGAGTGATCTTAGGGGCAAGAAGGTATTTACCGGGCCGCCGTCGGGCGCCGCCGCGGTCATGTCCGAAAGCTTCATCCGCGCCATGACCGGGTTCGAGCCCAACAAAGAATATACCGCCGTCCGCCTTAACTGGGGATCCGGCCAGCAAGCCATGCGCGATGGTCAGCTGGACGCCTATGTGCGCCCGATGACCGTGCCATCGGCGATGATGGAAGAATTGGTTAGCATCCGGCCCGTTCGCCTGTTGGAAGTTACGCAGGCCGATATCGCTACAAGCGGGTTCAAAAAATTAATCGGCGTACCCGGCCGTGGTCTCGGAAAATTGCCCGCCAACACCTATAAAGGCATCGTCAACAACCGGACAGACCTAATTCTGCCGTCCTTCGGTTTGACCCAGGTCGCCGGGGTGCATGTGTCCGACGATGTGATCTACAAGATCACCAAGAGTTATTTCGACAATATCGACGAAATCCACAAGGCCAATCCTTGGTTGGTGAATATGACGAGGAAAGATCCATTGTCGGTTCTCAATGTGCCGCTGCATCCCGGCGCGTACAGGTACTACAAGGAGATCGGCGTTAAAGTTCCAAAACATTTGATGCCGCCGAGTTAAGTTTTCTAGCATCAGATACAGCGTCAGATACAATGACCGGCGTCCGCTGCGGCCAATACGTGGCGGGCGCCGGTTTTCCTTTTGCACATAATCGTTGGCGGCCCCTGGCATGAACACACCATCCGCATCGGCAGCCAAATTTCTTCGGATCGGCGCCTCGTTGGCGATGATCCTCGGTCTTGGCATGGCCGTGACGGCGATGGCCAATTCCATGCCCAGCGTCTGGATCATTCCAAAACTGGGTCCGTTCAAAGCCGAATTTCTGCGCGGCGGAATGCTGTCAGCGGCGGTCACGGTTGTGATTCTGGCCCGGGGGTTCACGCGCCTGGCGATTAAAAAAGACGATACTGCCTGGCGGCGCTGGCTACTCGTTGATGCCGCAATTCTGGCCGGCATCTATTATGTATCCTGGCAGTTCTCATTCGTCACCGTCGAAATCCAAGACTCTCTGTTCTTTTTCGAAGAATCCCACGCCTGGATCACGATGTTCGGCGTCGGGCTACTGATCGCCCTTTGCTGGCTTGTCTGGGGGGCGCCGCTGGCATTGTTCGGCGTTGTCCTGATTATTTACTATTTCTTCGGCCAATACACGCCGTCCATATTCAAAGTCATCCCGATGTCCTTCATCGACAATTTTTCCGAAGATGTCTTGTTCAATCTGAACAAAGGCGTCTTGGGCCAGGTGTTCGAGATCGTCGTGTTCACGGTCTTTCCGTTCATCATCTTCGGCGCCATGCTGGAAGCCTCCGGCGTCGGCGGCTCGCTGATCCGCTTTGCCTTTATTGTGACCCGCAACACGCGCGGCGGCCCGGCCCATGCGGCGGTGCTGGCCTCGTCTTTGTTCGGCACCATGTCCGGGGTGCCGGTGGCCAACGTGGTCGGCACCGGGGTCATGACCATCCCGCTGATCAAGCGGCGCGGCTTCACGCCCACCTTCGCCGGTGCCATTGAGGCAACCGCCTCCACGGGCGGCCAAATTATGCCGCCGATCATGGGCGCCGCCGCCCTGATCATGGCCGACATGCTGCAAATGTCATATCTGGTGATCATTACGGCGGCTCTGATCCCGGCGCTGCTTTATTACCTCAGCCTGTTTTTCACCGTGACTTTCGAGGCGCGCCGCCTGGATATCAAAACCGATGACGGCGTCGGCGATGATTTGAACTTCGACAAGCACGATATCGTCAATCTGGTGATCCTGGCCGGCGCCATTACGGTGATCGTGGCGACTTTGTTGTTCGGGCTTTCGGCCGCCGCCGCAGGCGTGTTCGTGGTTCTGTATCTGGTCCCGGCCAGCGTCTTTTCCGCCGAAATTCGCCGCAACCCGGCCAAGATTTTGCAAGGCTTCGCCAAGGGCGGCATCCAGTTCTCCGAATTGCTGATGGCCATCGGCGTCGTCGGTATTGTCCTGTCGGTCTTGACCTCAACTGGACTGCCCTTGCGCCTGGCCAACTCGGTCGAGGTTTTGATGGAACATTCCCTGTTTGTCGCGCTGGTGGTGGCGGCGGTGACGGCGATCATCTTCGGCATGGGCATGCCCACCTTGCCGGCGTATCTCACCATAATATTGATCCTTGGGCCCACCATGCTGAACCTGGGTTTGGATCTTCTGGTCGCCCATATGTTTGTGTTTTATTTCGGCGTCTCCTCTTCGATCACGCCGCCGGTGGCGATCGCCGCCTACGCCGGCGCCTCGATCGCCGGGGCCGGTCCCATGCGCACCGGCTTTATGGCCATCCGTATCGGTGCTGCGATTATTCTGGTGCCCTTCATCTTCGCCTATAACCCGGAATTACTATTGGTTCCGCAGGCCGGCGGGTTTGAGACCTTCTCGTTGATTTCCATTTTGGCGCGCACGGTGGTAGCCATCTGGCTGATGACCAGCGCTTTCGCCCGGTTTGACGCTACCCAATTGGGCATACTGGAAATGATGATACGTTTTGCGCTGGTATTTCTGGTTCTGATGCCCGACCCATTCATCCATTGGACCGCTTTTGCCGCCGGTATGGCGGTGATCGGCTACAACAATTTGGTGGTTGGACGGAGGCTGGCGGCTAATGCCAGTTAAAAAAATACGCGGCCCGGCGGAGAACCGGACCGCGTAACTACCTCAAGACGCGTTACGTCGCGATTTTGGTAATTTCGCTTACGGACTTGTTTCCACCCCGGTCCGCTTTTTCACGCACTATCGACATAACTTGGGATTCTTCTGACGGTGATCCCTGGGTCAGGCCGAAAAATTATTTTGTTTTTGTAAGTTAAACGTAACTGCCTGGGTCATTGACGCAAACCTTTCGGGCTTGGTCCCTGGGGGAACCTGGGGGTGCTTGCGGTTGGGGAACCGTTCGTCACTGAGAGCACCTTAACGGGCAAAGGTTACGATTCCCTGAATCGACAGAAGAAAAGCCCGTGTGGGGTTGGATGGGTCGGCCACACGGGCGTGATCAGTGCACCGGTGCCGGCTACAAGGCAGGCGTGAGCCACGCTCAGTCGGTGGCAACAGGGGCGTGATCCATGCAAACCATCGGGGCGCGGGCTGGCCGACCATGCCATCCCCAGCCCGCGCGAATGCGCCGTGACCATACTGTACCCCCAGCCGGGCTGGGCCGATGTGACTACGCCGCCCACCCAAACTGCCGTTGCACCGCCGCCAACACCTTCGGTGCACCGAAGCCGGCGATGGCTTTCTTGACGGCAAAGTGGGTCTTGGGGCCAAGCTCGCCATTAACGATGAGCGTCGGCACGAAATCGGCGCCGTCCGCCGCACCGCCGCGCCGCTCAGACGGCAGCGCATTGATCGATGACTGCAAATCCATCACCGCGTGCCGCCGGTCGCGCTCGCCGGAGCGTTTGCTCAAGCCATCGGCGATGGCATCCAGGGGTTTGTCCAGCTTGGGGCCTGATTTTGGCTGAACCTTCGGCGGCTTGCCGTCAGCGCCATAGGCGGCCTCGTGCCAGCGGGTCACCTGATCGTTGGAGAATCCGCCGATCTGATCGTCGGGGCGGCCATAGACTTCGCTCCCCATGATCGCCGCCATCTCGTCCTCGGTCCAGTCGGCGGGGCGTTTGAGCAATATCTCATCCGCCTCGCTGCCCTTGGCCACCAGCGCGTTTACGAATTGTTCCTTAATTATTTCCGCATCGGCCTTCTGGTTGGTTTTGCTTTCAGGTTTATCGCCGGCGGCTCCGTTGCGGCTCGCGCCGCCCAAGCCATCGATTTCATCGCCGAGACCGGGATCGTCTTCGGGTGCCTCCGGCTCCTTGGGGGCGGCGCTGCTTGGTGGGACAGCCGGATCGATGTCCTGTTCCGGCGCCGCTGGCGCTGTCGGTGCGGCGGGCGCGTCCGGTGCCTTGGGTTGCGGTTTGGCGGCTTCCGGCTGGGCGGGCTTGGGCGCAGCGCCTTGGTTTCCACCAGCGGCGTTGTTCAGACGCCCGATCCATGTGCCGATTTCCTCGCCGTTGCCGCCCTTGTCCTTGGGTTGAAACTGTTTGGTGGCCGGCAGGTATTCTTTGGTAATTCCGCCCAGAGACGGAGCCTTGCCGCTGGGCAATTTTACGGTTGATTGGCCGTTGTTCAAGGTGACTGGCTTACCTTCCACGTAAGGGGCTAATTTTTTGGGATCACCTGTTCGGTTGATCCAGGCGCTAGCGGCGCCGATGGTTTTGCGGAAATCGGGATGGTTTGGATCGAAACTGCCGGCGCCGTTGGGATTGCGTTTCGCGGCCTCAATTACCTTTTTCAAACGGCTGGTGACTACCTTCACCTCATCTTTGTCCAACTGGTCCACCACTTTCTTTCCTCCATCGCTAGCCAGAGCCCCATTGATGATATCCCTTTGCCCGGCAGTCATCGAACGGCCACCATCTTTGCCGAGAGCTCCGACAAGTTCAGCTTTTTTATCTTTCCCGATCCCCGCAGCGTCCAAAACTTTGATCAATTTATTGCGGCCTCCTTCCTTCCCCACATCATGCTGCATGCGGCCAAATGAAATCCCGCTATTGCCGGTGGAAACGGAACTGGTGTAAGTCTTCTTGCCGCCCTCGTCTTCCATTTCGAAGACGATCTCTCGGATGATTTTATCGATGTCGTGGTCGTTCATTTATTCACTCCATTTTGCTGTTTGATAATATTCTTGAGTTTACTCAACATAATCTCGTCAGTGACCTCTGGCGCCAGCCAGGGCTGATTTGGATTCTGTTTGCGAAGCCGCGAGAGTATGCGTTCTGCCTGGAACCAGGATTCGGTAAACATTTTGTCGGCTAATTTCGGATCGATAAGGGCGATCTTGCCGCTTCGCTTAATATACGGACTACTCAAATCATTCCGGACGCGCATAAAAACGGGCCGCGTTCCGCCCGCTAACAGAAACGTTCCGTCTCGCAGTGGAAATAGCTTCGGCGAAATATCCAGAGCCCGAAAATGGGCATATCTACGACCATTGAAAAATTCTGAGAATTTATTTCCGAGGGAAAAATAGGGCTGCTCGGAAATATAGAAGATCACCCAGTGGTATAGTTGTCGCCCGGAGGCATCGAACCGGCGAAGACCAGTTACATAAACAGCATCTCCGTCCGTTTCGCTGAAATGGCTACCGTCAGGAAGCCCGATTTTATCCCCGTACTGGGTGCCCACGACATTCTTCAACTGGCGATATCCGTTGGTCTCCAAAAACAGCCTTCTTTTCTTGAATTCGGAGGCTGGCCAATCCTTGATCGTGCGACCGGCAAAAAAATCATACAAAATTTGTCTGCCTCGCGATTTGGCGCCAGGGCGGTCCTGGTAACTGAATTCGACGAGAATTCTTCCGTCCGCTCCTTCGTAGACGCCCGAATTTAAATTGCCCGCACTTAGTTCTCCTGAAACACCTTTCGGAATGGACATCGCCCGGCCCCAGACATTGGGGTAAGGGGGATAGATTTTTTGAACGGTGGGTTTTTCGACGGCCGATGCCGGGTTCAGCGGGGCGAATAGAATTGTGCTGAGTGCCAGCAATGCCGAATTCAAGATCAGTGATATTGATTTCATGACATCCTCCCGGCCCGTTAACGATGGGCGCCGCGAATGATATTTTCTATGTCGTGGTCGTTCATTTAGATGTTCCTTCTTTCTGGTTGATAAGATTCTTGAGTTTACTGAACATGATCTCGTCGGTGACTTCTGGTGCTAACCAAGGCTGTTTCGGATTTCGATCGCGGAGCCTGGAGAGAATATTTTCCGCCTCATTCCAGGATTCCAAAAACATCTTGTTGGCTATTTCCGGATTGATGAGAATGACATTGCCGCTGCGCCTGATGTAGGGAGAGCTGAGATCACCCTTGAATCGGATAAATACGGGCCGCCTGCTGCCGGCCAGCAGAAATGTGCCATCGCGCAATGGATACAGCTTCGGATGGATAGCCGACGCCCGGAAATAGGCAAATCGGCGCCCACCAAAAAAATCCGAGGCGGCTCGACCGGTGGAATAATATGCATGATCGAAAAGATAAAAGATCGTCCAACGGTAAAGTTCCGACCCGTCGGGCTTGAACCGTCGAAGGCTGCTTCGAAATATTGTATCACCGTCGGCACTCCCGAAATGGCCACCGTTCGGGATTGGAATTCTATCCGTAGAATAGTAACCAACGACGTTTTCTAATCTCCGATAGCCGTTGGCTTCGATAAATCGGTACATCTTGTCGATATCGGAATCTGGTCCCTTCTGGGCTGGCCACTCCTTAAAAACGCGGCCCTTGAAAAAATCGTATAGATATCGACTGCCGGCCTCGCCGCCTGGCCGGTTCCGATACCAGGCTCCGACAAGTATGTGTCCGTCCGGACCTTCGAAAACGTTGTCCGCGAAAACAACTCCCGTAGCATCTTTCGGGATCGGCATTTCGCGGCCCCAGACATCGGGGTAGGGCGGATAGATTTTATTCCCAGCCGGTTTTTCCGCCGCCAAAGCCGGTGCTGGCATGACAAGCAGATATACGCCAAGTGCCAGCAATGCCGATTTCAAGACAGGTAATTTTGAACGCATGAACGTCTCTCCAGCCAAATTTACGGACTTCATAGTTCTTTATTTGTTCGAAAATTTTCCCAGCGCAACTGTTCAGCGAAAAATAAATTCTAAATGTGATCGATGTGCCAAAATGGCAACAGCCAAACCGCACGCCCGCTTCGCTTAAAAGCTACGCCGGCCAGGGCTCGCTTCGCTTAAAAGCTACGCCGGCCAGGGCCCGCCAATGCCTTAGCCGGCGGGGCCGATGATGCCGTCCCAGTCCTGCTCGGCGCAGGTGCGAAAGCCGCCGAACACATCGCGCCGCTCGTCGGTGAAATAATTGCGGTACATGTTGTTGACCGTGCGCCCGCGCGTCGCCCAGGCGCCGCCGCGCAGCACTTTGCGGGTGCCGAACACGGGTTCGGAATATTCCTGGTAGGCATCCGCCTTGAAGCCCGGATAGGGATCGAACTGGCTTGACGTCCATTCCCATACATTGCCGAGCATTTGGCGGCAGCCCCAGGCGCTGTCGCCTTGCGGGAAGGCGCCCACATCGGCGGTGCCCAATCCGCGCCCGTCCAAGTTGGCGCGGGTTTCAGTTTCCGGCGCATCGCCCCAGGGGTAGCGGCGCTTGGTGAGCGCGATGCGATGGCCGTCGGGCTCGCCAGCGGCGGCCACTTCCCATTCCAGCTCGGACGGCAGCCGCCGCCCCGCCCATTTGCAATACGCGTGCGCCTCGTACCAATTGACGTGGATCACCGGCTTGTGCGGCGCAAGGCCGATGATCTGGTCGAAATGGCGCAGCTTCCACTTGTCCGGCCCGTCGGCGAGCCAATAGACCGGATGCGCGGCCTCGGCCTCCACCTTCCAGCCCCAGCCGACATCGCGCCACAGATCGCGGCGATTGTAGCCGTCGTCGGCAACAAATTCCGCGAATTCGGCGTTGGTTACCGGCGCGCGGGCGATCTGAAAAGGATAGACGGTCTGCTCGTGGGACCATTTTTCATTGTCGAAAAGGAACGGCTCGGAGCCATCGGAGCCGAGCCGGAAGCTGCCGCCGGGAATCTCCACATCGCCCGGCAAGGGCCCGCCGTCCAGGCGCGCGGCATCGAAGCCTTTGGCGATGGCCAGATCGGGCTGGGGATATTCCAGGGTCTGGCGGGTATGGGTATAGGCCTCGGTATGCATGTCCTCGTGGAAGGCGGCGAACTGATAGATGAAACTGTCTTGCTCGGAGGCCGGATCATTGGCGCCGCCGGGCAGACGCGCGGCCAGCCGGTCTTCCACATCCTGCATATATTGCAGGCAGCGCCCCCGCTCCAACATCGGCAGGTCCCAGCGGACGCCGTGGATGACGGCGATGGAATCGTAGAGATCGTCGCCGTTGTTCAATATCGGCCGCTCGCCATAGAGCATGCGCAGGATGAACTGCTCGGCAAACCAGGCGACATGGCCGACTTCCCACAAAAGCGGATTTACGATGCCGAGGCGGGGGCCGATAATCTGTTCGTCGTCGAGGGAATTGAACAGCTCCACTGTGCGGGCGCGGGCATCTTTCAAGGTGTCGATCAAATATTGGTTGCTGACGATTTCGGTCATGGCGGATAGGGTGTCCGAAGTGAATGGTTCTTGGGTTGGCTATGAAGATTATTCAAATTACGCCCGCTGGCAAGCAGTCCAAATCGGGAAACCGGGTCACCGCCGACCGCTGGGCGCAGCTGTTGCGCAATCTCGGCCACCAGATAGAGACCCACGTGGACTATGACGGCCGCCGCGCCGATGCGATGATCGCTCTGCACGCCTGGCGCAGTCACGCGGCGATCATGGAATTCAAGGCCCGATGGCCCGGTAATCCGCTGATCCTGGCGCTCACCGGCACCGACATTAACACCTTTATCCACTCCCACCCGGAACCGACCCTGGCCGCCATCGAAGCGGCGGACGCGTTGGTCTGCCTGCACGATCTGGTGCCCCCATTGGTGCCCAAGGCGCAGCGCAAAAAAATGACCGTCATTTACCAATCGGCGCCGCCTTTGGCCGGCCCCCGGGCGCCGGCAAAGCGCCATTTTGATATCTGCGTCATCGGCCATTTGCGCCGCGAGAAAGACCCGTTCCGCTGCGCCGAGGCGGTGCGGGATTTACCCGCTGCGTCGCGCATTCGCCTGATCCATCTGGGCCGCGCCCACGATGAAAGCTGGGCCAAACAGGCGATCGGCGAAATGACAATCAATGCCCGCTATCATTGGAAGGGCGAGGTGCCCAAATGGCAGGTGCGCCGGGAGTTCGCCAAAACCCGACTGATGGTTATCTCGTCGCGCAACGAGGGCGGCGCCAACGTGGTCTCCGAAGCCCTGGCTGCCGGCGTGCCGGTGATCGCCTCCGACATCACCGGCAATGTGGGGCTCTTGGGCGAAGATTACGCCGGGCTGTACAAGCTGGAAGACGCGGGCGCCTTGCGGGCGTTGTTGCTCCGCTGCGAGACCGAGCCGGCGTTTCTAGAGCGCCTGACCGAACAGGGCCAAGCCCTGGCCGCCAACTTCACGCCCGAAGAAGAGCAGCGGCGCTGGGGCAAGGTGATGGCCGGGCTGGCGGGCTGAATCGCGGCGCCGGGCTCAAAAGGTCTCGGCGAAAAAGTCGCGCATCATGCGGTAGGATTTCTGGCACAACGCCTCGTCATAGAGCGACCCACCCGCCGGGTTGTTGGTGCCCTCGACGCAGAACGAGTGCATGGCGTGGCCGAACGTCGTCACCTGCCAGTCAACTTCGGCTTCGGTAAGCTCGGCCGCCAGCGCTTCCATTTGCGCCGCGGGGGTCACCGGATCGGCGCCGCCGTGCAAGGCCAATACGCGCCCCTTGAAGTTGGCTTTGGGTTCGGGATCGACCGGGTTGGGGGCGGTGACGTGGAACACCACGGTTGCCTTGAAATCGGCGCCGGCGCGCACCTGTTCGAGGGCAAATCCGCCGCCCATGCAATAGCCGATGGCGGCCGCCTTATCGGCATCGATGAGGTCCAATTCGTTGGCAGCGGCGGTCAGCGCTGCGTTGGCCACGGCGCCGCACCCGAGGATAAACGGCACATCGGCGCGGGTGCCGCGGGCTGCGGTTCCTAATTCCTCGAAGGTCTTTTCCTTTATCCCATAGCCGGCGCCGAACATATCGGCGACCATGACCACATAGTCCTGGCCGGCGACGTCCATGGCCATATCGATAGTGTGGCGGCAGACGCCGAACCAATCGGGCTGCATAAAAACCGAAGGGCGCTTGCCGGTAATACTGTCGTCATAGACGACCATGCCTTCGAACGGTGCGCCGTCATATTCGTAAGCAACCGGTATCTCTGCCATATCAAGCCTCTCTCTGGTTTGCGGTTAATCGGCGTCCGGATCGCGAGTAGCGCTCCAAGATTTCGACGTTCCTTCGACCATGTGACGGACATTCTCCACGCCGACCGGTTCTTCGAAAAACAAAGTTCGTTTGGCCGCCATATCGGGCATGTCCTGGCATACATACATGATCACGTCTTCATCGCCCGTCGCCTCGTGCTCATGATAGGCCCAGGCCGGGCATACGATTGTATCGCCTTGCTTGAAGGGATAACGAACGCCTTCGACCGTGGTGAATCCGGTGCCTTGAAGATAGTGGTAGATGGCCACCGAGTTATGGCGATGATGGGGAACCAGTTCGCCAGGATGGATAAGTTGAATGCCAATGAATATTCCCGGTGCGGCGCCCGCCAGTTCCCCATGATCCTCGTTAACCAGGCTGACGAAACGCCGCTCGGCGTGGCGGATCGGGTCTTTTCCCAGCTCGGCCAACTCCGCCTGCCAGTCTTCGGCCCGCCAACGGCATGGGCGAACAGGCGTGTGCCGCATGCGCTGGAAGTATTCGTCGGCCGAGATGGTTCGGGCGTTTCCGTACCCTTCCTCGCCGCCGGCCAAATTGTCTGGATCGGTTGTAGCGCCGATCAACGGTGTCTTCGCATCGGTAATATCGTCTGGCATGATGGCTCCTCTCTGAATTTATAAAATGACAAATTACTCGTATTCCGCTTCCCGAATTATGAGCGAATAAGATTGCTTAAACGGCCATCGCCGAAGCGTCCGGCGCGACTTGGATCCCGAACACGTCGGGCAGGCCGCCGAACGCCTGGAAGAAGGTCTCGCCGCTATCGCTGGTTGCCCATACGGTGCCGTCGCTGAGCCCGAAATAGAAGCCGTCCGGGTCCGCCGGATCGCTGGCAACGGCGCGCGGCGCAGCCATGGCGATAGCGTCCGGCAAGCCGTTTGTGCGACGTGACCAGCTGCGCCCCTGATCGTCACTGCGGTAAAAGCCGCAGCCGGGGCCTTCGGGCCGGCGCCAGCCCGGCGGCGGCACCGATGCGCCCGCCGTGAACAGGACTTGCGGCCGCCCCGGGTGCACCGCCAGATGCGCAAGATAGCTGTGTTCGAGCCCGTCGTTGGCTTCGATAAAGCTGTCGCCGCCGTCGTCGCTGCGATAAGCGCCGCGCCCGGCGGTTTCGATAACCACGGACGGATCATCGGGCATCACGGTGACCGTGTGGCCATCGAAATGGGCGCCCTGTTTGCAGTTTGCCCAGGTTTCGCCGCCGTCGGTGGACCGCACCACCCAGCCTTCCTCGACGGCGCCGAAGATCACCAGCGGGTCCGCCGCGCACAATCCCAGACCGCGCACATGGGCGACGTGGGGCGGGTTGGGAAAGGTCCAATCGTCGCGCCCCGAAAGCCGTTGCAGACCTTGGCATAGGTGCCAGCTCATCCCGTAATCATTGCTCTTGAACACCGACGCCGGCTCCGATCCGTAATACAGCTCTCCGGTCATGGGATGCTGAACAATGCAGAAGCCGTGCCGGTACAAGATGCCGTTATTGATCTCGAACCAGGTGGCGCCGCCGTCGTCGCTGCGCCAGACACCTGCAAGCAATGTCGCCGCATACAGGCGCCCGGCTTCTTTATGATCATGGATGACGGCGCGCACCGGGCCTTTGCCTTCGAGGCCAAGGCGCCGTGCCTCGCCGCCGCCGCCATTAACCACGCCCAGGAATGGGCCCTCTGCCGTCGCGATTACGATTGCCTTTTTGTGAGCCATTGCATCCTCCCTGTTGCCCTATCCGCGGCGCTCGGCGGCTCTTTTCCAAATGACGCGGATCAGCCAGATGGGAACCACGATTACGGCGCCGACCAGGATCGGTCCCGCCGCCCAGCCAACGAAGCCGGCGAAAATATTCATGAGCGTGTCGGCAAAACCGCCCAGGGAATCCAGCAGATCGCTTGCGTCCAGATTGAGCGCCTTCAAGATCCAGCCGACAATCAGCGATGCGACCAAAAGCTTGATGATGGTGCCGATCGGGTTGGACATGGAGTTGGACATGGGCCGGGCTCCGAGGCAATGGGCTGGCGCCAGTCTATAAAACCCTTGCATCGCTTCCAAGCACTTGAAATTCCGTGTTGCATCCAGGATCACCTGGGGTCAGCCTGGAGCCGGCAATTATCAAATGGGGGCCGAGCCGATGATGTATCTTGTGGCGATTATCGTACCACCGCTGGCATTGCTGCTGTCGGGGCGTCTATTTCACGCAATCTTCAACGCCATCCCCTGGGGCTTAAGCATTGTAATATTTGTGTTCAGCTTTGGCCTCGGCAGCTTCATTTCGAGCCCGCTTTGGATCATCGCCGTGGTCCACGCGATCTATCTGGTGCACAAGGAACGCGCCGAAGACCGCATGCGCGAGATCGCCGAAGAGACCATGCGCGAATAGCGCCGGGATATAATGCGCGATTAAGCGCCGCTATTTTCGTCCAGGGTATCGAACACGGCGTCTGAATTCAGCGTAAAGCCGAGCGCCGTTTTGATGCAGAGAAGCGCGGCGGCGTGGGCCTCGGTGCCATCCATGGAGCCGGTGCAATCTTCAACAACGATGGGCAGGTAATCGAGGCTATTGGCCGTCGCCGCCGTCGCCAGCACGCAGGAATTGGTGTTGACGCCGGTGATTAAAAGCGTGTTCACCGCCCGCGCGCGCAAGGCAAAATCCAGATCCGTGGCGAAGAAACAGTCTTTACGCTTTTTGCTGTCGATCACCAGATCGCCGTCTTCATAAAGGCCGGGCATGATCTCAAGCCCGGGGCTGCCGGCCAGATTATGGCGGAACTGGTTTTTGCGGGTATCGCCGGCCTGATCCACCTTGGTGCGCCAGAACGGATTGCCGGCGGTCTCGGATGGGTCGCGATATTGGGAGACAACATGGATGATCGGAATGCCGCGCGCCCGGCAGTGCTCGTTAAAGCGCTGATTGGCGGCAACCACCTTGGCCGCCAGATCGGCCGGCGCCGGCAGGGTCGCGACCGCCATATCAAGATGCCCCCGGTGCAGATCGATGGCGACCACCGCCGGGCTGACCTCGTCCAAACCTAGTTTCATAGCCGCCTCCGTCCCTTTGCCGGTCACCCTCTGTACCGGTTCCACCGTGTCCCGGTTACCCTCTGTCCCGGTTACACCGTGTGCCGGTCGCGCAGGGCGGCGGCCAGGGTGCCGTCGTCCAGATAGTCCAACTCGCCGCCCACCGGGATGCCGTGGGCCAGAACGGTGATTTTGGCACCTGAGCCCTCCAGCCGCTCGGAGATATAATGGGCGGTGGTGCGGCCATCGACGGTGGCGCTGGTGGCCAGGATAATCTCGGTTACCGCCGCGTCTTTCGAGCGCGCCACCAGCGCGTCGATGGCCAGATCGTCGGGACCGATACCGTCGAGCGGCGACAATACGCCGCCGAGCACATGATAATGGCCGCCAAAGGTGGCGCCCCGTTCCAGCGCCCAGAGATCGCCGACCTGCTCGACAACGCAAACCAGCGCTCCGTCGCGCCTGGGATCGGTGCAGATGGCGCAAATATCGGTGGTGTCCAGATTGCCGCAGCGGGAACAGGCTTTGACGTTGTCCGCCGCCGATGTCAGCGCCTGGGCCAGCGGGCGCATGACCGCATCGGGATTGTTGATCAGGGCCAGCGCCGCGCGCCGCGCCGAGCGCGGGCCGAGCCCCGGCAGCTTGGCCAGCATTTGGATCAGACGGTCGATGTCGGAAATGTTCATGGCTGGGTTCGGCCGGGATGGCTAAAGGCTCAAAAGGGCAGCTTGAAGCCCGGCGGCAATTGCAGCCCGCCGGTCAGATCGCTCATTTTCTCCGCCGCCGCGGTCTCGGCCTTGGCGCGGGCATCGTTGATGGCGGCGACGATCAAATCTTGCAGAACCTCGGCCTCGCCCGGGTCAATCAGGGCCGGATCGATCTTCAAATGGCGCGCCTCGTTCTTGCCGGACATGGTTATCTGGATCATGCCGCCGCCGGCCGAGCCGGTCACTTCGGTGGACGACAACTGTTCCTGCATTTCGGCCATCTTGGCCTGCATCTCCTGCGCCTGCTGCATCATCTGGCTGAGATTCTTCATGGCTCCATGTTTCCTTCCGTGTCTTCGTCCGTGTCTCCGTCGTCCTGGTCTTCGCCGCCGGAATTGTCAGCGCCCGAATGCTGCGCTCCGGCGCCACCGATGGAGCGCACGCTTTCGATTTCGGCGCCGGGAAATGTTGCCATGATCGAGCGCACCACCGGGTGGCGTTCAACTTCGCCAAGCCGGTCGCGGGCGGCGGAGTCCGATTGCTGGGCGACGGTCTCGGCGCCGCCTTCCTTGGCCAGGGTCACCATCCAGCGCGCGCCGGTCTGTTCCGCCAAAAATTTGGATAAGCGGCTGGATAGATCAGACGCGGCGCCTTCCCCAAGACGAATTTCGATAGCGCCCGGCTGGAAGCTCACCAGATGCACCTGGCCTTCCAGTTCGGTCTTCAAGATGCGCTCGTTGGCTGCATCGGCAAGCTGAATAATGTCGTTGAAGTTTTGCGGGGCGGGTGCGGACGTGGCTTCCGGCTCCGCAGCGGGCTGCGTTTGCACGGCTATCGCCGATTGGGCGCCGCCGGCGCTGGTGGATGGCGGCGGTGGCGCTTGAGATGGGGCGGTTGCTGGGCCCGGCGCGGCGGGCGTGGCCGGCGAAGATTGCAGCGCCTTGACCGCGTCCGCCGGCGACGGCAGATCGGCCATATAGGCAAGCCGGATGAGCAGCATTTCGGCGGCCTGGATCGGCGCCGGCGCCGACTGCACCTCGGCGACGCCCTTGAGCAGCATCTGCCAGGCGCGGGTCAGCACCGCCATGGTTAGCTTGTCGTTCAATTGGGCGCCGCGCGTTTTGTCAATTTCGGCGGCGCCGGGCTCATCGAGAACCGCCGGCGAGACCTTGATGCGGGTCTGCCAATGGACCACGCCCAACAGGTCCTGCAAGATGATCAACGGATCGGCGCCGCTCTGATAATCGGCGTCCAGTTTGTCCAGCGCGCCGGAGATGTCGCCTTGCATGATGCGCTCCAACAAATCGAACGAGCCTTCCCGGTCGGCGAGGCCAAGCATGGCGCGCACGTCGTCCTCGCCAAGCTCCGTCTCGGCGCCGGCGCCGATCGCCAACACTTGGTCGAGAAGACTGAGACCGTCGCGGACGCTGCCATCGGCGGCGCGGGCAATCATGGCCACGGCCTCGGCGCTTAAGCGGGCCTGCTCTTTTTCGGCGATGCCGGTGAAATGGCGGATCAAGGTTTCCACCTCGACCCGGCGAAGATCGAATCGCTGGCAGCGCGACAGCACGGTCACCGGCACTTTGCGAATTTCGGTGGTGGCGAAAATAAACTTGACGTGTTCGGGCGGCTCTTCCAGGGTTTTCAGCAATGCGTTGAAGGAGTGACCCGACAACATGTGTACTTCGTCGATAATATAGATCTTGTAGCGCGCCGAAACCGGCCGGTAACGCACGCCATCGATTATTTCTCTCATATTTTCGACGCCGGTGTGGCTTGCGGCATCGATTTCCCGCACGTCGACCTGCCGGTCCTCGGCGATGGATACGCAAAATTCGCATATCCCGCAGGGTGTGATGGTCGGTGCGCCATTGCCATCCGGCCCGACGCAATTGAGGGCGCGGGCAATGATGCGGGCGGTGGTGGTTTTGCCGACGCCGCGCACCCCGGTGAGGATGAAGGCATGGGCGAGGCGCCCCGAATCGAAGGCATTGGTGAGGGTGCGCACCATGGCCTCCTGGCCGACCAGATCGGCAAAGGTCTGCGGCCGGGTGGTGCGCGCCAGGACCTGATATTCCGGCTCGGCGGCCGCCGGATCATCGCTGGGCGAGGAGGCCGGTTCTATCGTCTCGTTCATGGCGGGGCGCCTTATTGGACGGGCCGGGCGGTTTAGGGTGGGAGACCGGACCGACGACCCGGGCGAAACTCGTTGCGGCTGCTTCCTTCCGGACCTGACCGGGTTCGCGAGCCGACCGTCCGCAGCCGGCCTCCCGGGTGGATTATAGCAGTTCCGGGGGGAGGCCGCGCAAGTCCGAATAGGAGACAGCGTGAGGTACACGCCAGCCCGGCTGGGGATGGCGCAGGCCGGGTGCCGCAATACTCTAGCGCACGGGGGTTGGCATGGTCGGCCCGTGCGCGACCTCGATGGGGCGCGCCCCCAGCAGCAAGAAGAAGTTGAACCACGGGAGACGTTGAGACAGTGAGAAGAGAAGAAAGAAAAAGGGATTCCAACACAGAGTTCACAGAGATCACAGAGATCACAGAGATCACAGAGATCACAGAGATCACAGAGAAGAATGAATGCGCTGCGCGCGGGCATAGTTTTCGGGCGGCAAGCGCCGAAAGCGTGGATAGTAATTGAAAACATTGTTGCAATTTTGTTCTTGACATGTCGATGTATTATATATATATTATATTTAATCCTATTTAAATACTAAGGAGGCTCTCATGGAAGTCCTACCCCTCAACCGGCTTTTTGGCCGGGGCGCCATTTATGATCCCGATGATTTGAACCTTGTGGACCGCGCGCTGCGCCGCCTGGACCTGATGCCGACACCGAAACGAGGTATGACCACCAACACCGCCGAGGACGTGATCGGCGGGGTGGAACGGCTGCAACGGGAGGCCGGCGATCTGGCCGTTGATGGCGTCATGCGCCCGAGCGGACCCACCGCAAGACGGCTTGCCGACATGATGCGCACCCGACTTGATGATCCGGCGCTGGCGGCCACCGTGTCCAACCCCTTTGGCCGCGCCGACGGCAACCCCTGGCCGTTCCTGGTCAAGACCGCATCGGCGCCGGCGCATGTCCCGGTCAACCGCCGCCCGGTCGCCATACCGCCTTTGATACGACCCGCGCCCAAGCCCTGCGCAGCCCCATCGCGCGGGGTTAAACCCATCGTGATCGGCCGCGCCGTCATTCCGCCAAGCGGCGTTGCCGGCGGAAGCGGCAAAGTGCCGCCCTGGACGCCGCCCTCACCGAACCGCAAACCGGATGTTTCCAAGCCGGATGCGTCTAAATCACCACCAGACGGCAAGCCGGAGGTTCCGAGGCCAAATCCCGGCCCCAATTCCGAATTTGCGGACGCCATTGCCAAGCGAGAATCCGGCGGCGAGCCGAATCGGGGCTGGGGCGCGGTCAACGAAACCAAGGGCCCGGATGGCAGGGTAACCGACCGAGCGCTCGGTCGGTATCAGATGACCACCTCGGCATTGGTCGATGCCGGTTACAAACACCCCGACGGCACCTGGACCGGCAAAGGCGGCGTTAAAAGCGATAAGGATTTCCTGTCCAGCCCCGATGCTCAAAACGCAGCCCTCGGCGATTTCACCGGCAAACTTTGGGGCCAATTGGGCGACGCGCGCGGCAAGATTGGTGGCAAGATAAATGGGATCAAAGGTGATATCACAATTACACAGGGCGGCCTAATTGCAGCGGCACATCGTCGTGGCGCTAGCCGAGTAAATGAATATTTTAATTGGTTGTCAAAAAACGGAGGTAATTCAAAAGCGAATTATCAAAAATTGGACCCAAGGCTCGCCAAACAATTCAAGCAAATTGAGACGAGACTGCGGGAGTTTCAGGCTGTACCCTATGAAAGGTAGTCATATCGTAATTACAATAACCTGTGGTTGTCACAACATCTTTGCGCGAAACATTTGAACCAATCTATCATGGCCAGTCGCAATCCTCTCAGCCGATTATTTAGATTAGCCTGGCCGGTCTTGCTATTATTTTGGCCGGAACCAGTATTCGCCCAGCGCACAGCCTTAAACTGGGCAATACCTTACCACGGAGCCGACAAAATTTTTATCTCCAAGTTCCTTCATAACCATTCCATCCTTGGTGAATGGATGGGAAACGGAATATTGAAGTTCGACGAGAATGTTTCTGTGGCCTACATCGATCTCAACAAAAACGAAACCTCGGAAATGATCGTAGGCGCAGTTCATTCTTCCGCCACCTGCGGTGGAACCGCCCCGGATGCTGGATGTCCATTTTATGTGTTTCGAAAAGCATTCGAAAAATGGGA
>Ga0302133_10000096_pt1 | contig 45732 bp, 42 predicted proteins | sample CB9_331_MG_FD_203121 | JGI IMG/M metagenome (GOLD analysis project Ga0302133, IMG submission 203121) | Marine microbial communities from Western Arctic Ocean, Canada - CB9_33.1 | ecosystem: Environmental > Aquatic > Marine > Oceanic | place: Canada: Western Arctic Ocean | collected 2017-09-19 | reverse complement strand
CCGCAGCCAACGCAGCTGTCGTGACGACAGTTGATATTTTTCCTTTCGCAAAACTCTCCTCTATTTTTTTTCTTTTTGGATAACCTAGTCCCGCATGGTATGGGGCGGATGGACAAGTTAATTTATTAGATATGTCATGGCATCGTTGTCTAGAATGAGTAAAGACGATTGTTTGTCCCCCATATCCTTTGGAGGATTTAATCAGAGATTCACGGTTTGACAGGTCTTCTATCATTTGATGTTTCTGACCACTCATTGAAAATGCTATATGGCGGTGGAGGGGAATGGTTCGGTTATTAAATAAGATTGTTTTTGCTTTCAAAGAATTCCCTATTTGAGTGGGGTTTCCTATTGTTGCCGATAAATATATCCATTGAGTTTTATGAGAGGTTCTAGAGGCGGATTGAACATCACAGTAGCTTTTTAGTCTAGCGATTAACCCATCGAGACCATGTCCCCTATCTTTATCTGAAATCATGTGAACTTCGTCTATAACAATGGTTCCGATTTGAGAGAAATCTTTCTTAGTTCTCAATGCGTGATCTATACCTTCATAGGTTCCAACAATAACATCTGCATTTGGATCGAATGGATGAGATATCCCCCTAACTCTACTAGATCCCACTCTGAGAGATACTTTTAGAAGGTCACCATAATTTTTGTGGAAGGAATCGTGTTTTTGATTTGCTAAAGCGACTAGTGGCACCAAAAACAAAAATTTTCCTTTGCCTTTTAAGCACCTATCTATTCCCGCTAATTCTCCGATAAGAGTTTTGCCGCTTCCAGTAGCACTCACAACTAATTGATCATCCCCATCCAGCAACCCATTATTGATCGATATAATTTGTATGGGTTGTAAAGTATCGAAACGTTTTGATAATGAATATTTTAATTCAGAGGAAATGTCCAAATCTTTTATTTGTATGGTTTCGTTTGGCAGGGTTATGCTAGGTATTTGGTCAAATTCTGTTAGAATAGGATTTAGTTCCCCTTCGAGTGCATTTTTAGCTAGGTCTATGTTTTGAATCTCTATGAGTATTTTTTTGAGGTGATTTTTTGTTGATGTGGTCCATTGTCCTTTTTGTGAGTACTCGTCTTGGAGTTCCAAAAGAGCGCATGGAATACATATTTCTCCTGCGTGTGCGGCTATTGCGTTTGAATCTACAAGTGGAGAAAAATTTCCTTTTTTGGAGCAATATTGACAAGTTCGTACAACATCTGCTTTGAGTCCATAGCTACGAAATAACTCTTTGATTTCATTTTGTTTTGAGAGGGGAGTTTGATTTGAAATTCTTATTTTATGTGCTTTTCTTCCAAGATCGATGAAATCTTCTGGTCGACGCACTTGTTCTTTTGTCTTTCCTTGGACTCTAAATTTGAAAGGTCGTGCCCCAGAGTTGGTTATTTTAACTTGTAAAGTTCCTTGGAATAGTTTGTTGTTGTTATGGATTCCAGAAACTAGATAGTCAGATGCCGTTGTGTGTAAAAAGAGTGTGAAATCTCGGCGGCTAGTTGCCACACCCCCCATAAGGTTTCAATTTATATGAGACTTGCCTATTATATACATCAAAATGTATTTAGAAGAAATAGGAGATATTTGAATTATGGGAAATGTGGCAATTATAGGAGGAGGCATAGTTGGTGCTAGTATTGCGTATCATCTATCGCAGTTTGGAGATCATTCGATAAAAGTTTATGAGAGGAAAAAATTAGTAGGTGAGACAACTAGTAAATCTGTTGCTTTATTTGGACTTTATGGGAATGAAACGGGGAGAGAAATGAAAAAGTACGGGTTAGAAATGTATAATGAATTATTTGAAGATTCAAATGTTAATTCAAGATATAAACTCATAGGAAGGTTGGTAGTATCAACTACAAAAGAGGGGGCATGTGGTCTAAAGATGGACTTTGAAAGTGAAGATATTGAAGACCCAATTTGTTATATTCCAGATGGAGAAATAAAACAGAGAATTATGTGCCCTTACTTAAATGAAAATGGAATATTTGGTTCGACATATCAGCCAAATGTGGGTTATTTTACCCCAGTTGAATTAGCACAGGCGATTATAGCAAAGGCCAGGCAAAATGGAGTTGAATTTTGTGAGTTTTCGGAGGTGAATGAAATTGTAATTAGTGAGAACCAAGTTGAAGGAATAATTGTAAATGGTGACATGAAGAAAGTTGATGCTGTTGTGTGTGCAGCAGGCCCGTGGAATCCGATTATAGCAAAATCAGTTGGGATTGAATTGCCGATTGCACATACATTGGCCCCCATAGTATGTCTGGAGGCGTCTGTCCCAATGAAAACTATAATTCCGTTTACTCAGCATGTTGAATCTGGAACATATATAATTGGGAGAGATTACCAAACAACATATGTTGGTAAATGGGCAGATGGAGACGGCCAATATGACCCGGATAAAATCAGTAATGAGATCCCACCTAACATGAAAGGCCAAATGTTAGATATTGCGAAAGCCTTTTTCCCTATCTTAGAAGAAACAGAAGAAACTGGAGAATGGGTAGGCATACGTTCTAGTATAGAAGATGGAGTCCCCATAGTAGGATGGACAGAAAAAAAAGGTTTTTTAATTGCAGCTTTTGATTCTTCGGGGATACAATTGGCACCGGCTGTTGGAAATATAATAGCCAAACAACTATTAAATGGAGACCCTACAGAATTTTATGATAGAGTATCTATTTCTAGATTTAAAGGCCATAGAGATGTGAAAAATAAATTGGATTAAGTTATTTTTTGTTCTGAATAGATACGATCTGATTTTGCTGCAAAAATGAAATCTGTTTTGTGGAGACCATTTATTTTATGGGTCCAAATTTTGATTTGGACTTCGCCCCAGGAGAGAGATATTTCAGGATGGTGCCATTCGTCTTCTGCTAGGTTTCCTATAGAAATTGTGAATTCTAAAGCATCTTTAAAATTTGAGAAAGAATAACTACCTATAAGGTGATGATTATCTACCACATTCCATGATTGATCGTCTAAATGCACCAGGTATTTGGAATAAGATTCAGAGGTTAGAGGATGGTCATCACTATTACATGCAACACATTTTTCATCTGCAAGGTTTTTATCCACAAAAAAGACAGGTTTTGCTTACTATTGTAGTTTGTGGTGGAAGGTTATGGAATTATATTTCTCTAAAAATAGAGGTCTTTTGAATTACAGTTCAATAGAGAACAGAACCCCAACTTGGTGGAGAGATATAATCTTCAAAAAACGGGCAGCAAGGGATTTGAACCCCTGGCCATCCGGTTAAAAGCCGGATGCTCTACCTGACTGAGCTAGCTGCCCTAAATCGATTAAAATTGACACATGGAGAAATAGGTTTCCATGCACGCCAATAAAATGTATATGTTTAAATGACTGTTTAAATTAAAGATTGGAGAAATTATTAAGTAGATTTATGGATTAATTATAAGTTAGATTTTGCACCATTGCGGTATAACGTAGCAACTCTGATTCGCAGAATTCTTTTCCAATTAGTTGCAATCCGATAGGAAGCATATTTATTGTCCCATTTGGAATTGATATAGAGGGGAGACCAGTTAAATTTGCTATGCGGGTATTTCGCCCGGTGTCGAAACCTGGTTCTGATGCATTTTCTACAAGTGGTGGGTGGCCAGCCATAGTAGGAGTTACAAGAACATCTACAGATTCCATTAAAGTTTTGAATTCGTTTGTGAAATGAGATCGTGCGGCTTGGGAATGGGTGTATTTTTGACCATTGTCTTTTTCTATTAGGTAACACCCAGTAAGTAATTTGATTTTATAATAATGACCTAATTTGAATTCTTTTTCTTGTGCACGATCGACAAACGTTGATTGATACACTGTGTCCATCACCCCACCTTTTCTATATGGTGCACCTCTTGCCCTCCAATGAACTGCTGTTTCGGTATAAGAAATATAATCTTTCAATGCTTTGTGTTCGTCCATATTTGGCATTGAAACGGTTTTAATTGTTGCCCCTTCTGCAGAGAGATCATCTATGGTTTGTCTAGTTTTTAGTTCTATTTCTTCGTCCACCCCGTTTCCAAATCCCTGCTCCAGTATTCCGAATGTTGTATTGACAGGGTCTAGTTTTGTTTGAATGGCTTCAATGTAACCTTCAGAGATGTAATTATTTTTTCCTGCAGCTTGCATGCTTGCTGGATCATTCTCATCTTTTCCTGAAATAGATTCTAGAGCTTTTGCCATTGTTAAAACATCTCGGGTGAAGATTCCAACATGATCTAAAGTGTAAGTATTTTCTACAACGCCAGTGAGTGGAATTAATCCATAAGTTGGTTTAAATCCTAAAACTCCACAGAAAGATGCAGGTCCACGGACGGACCCACCAGTGTCAGTTCCAATGGCTATATCTGTGGATCCAATTGACACAGAAATTGCACTGCCTCCAGACGACCCCCCCGCGACTCTGAGCGGATCATGTGGGTTTAATATGGGGCCATCAACACTCGTGGTTGCCCTAGGAGATGCAGCTAGTTCGTCCAATGTTGTTTTTGAAGTTATTGTTGCCCCAGAATCTAATAAACGTTTTACTATGGTGGCGTCAGTTTGCGGAACGAAATTGGAAAAAATTTCAGAACCTGCCCTCATGGGTATGTCAGCGACAGAAATAGCATCTTTTATTCCAACTGTCAATCCAGACAAAATTCCAGGGCGATAAGGTGGAACCATACAAGAAACTGATATGGAATTGTAGGGATTATTTTTTGGGGGCCACCAAGATCTATTTTCTACTTCAAGCGGCACATATGAAGGGGTGACATATGGATCCCCCAATTTGTCTATATTTATTTTGATACCGTTGCATAAATCTTGCACCTCGTTTTTATCTATTGAGATGCCGAATCTAGATCCCAATTTTATTAATTCTGGAGGGGTGAGAAAATCATCCATAGAGATAACTAGATTGGATTGGATTTAAATTAGAGACCCATTTCCACTTTTAAATTTCTGCGAAAATAGTTTCGTTTTCGATTGTGACTTTATAAGTTGGCAGCATAATAGTAGAATCTGCCAGATGCACCCCTGTTTCTAAATTGAATTCCCAACCATGCCAGGGACATGATAGAACTGGACTGTCCCCATAATATTCGCGGACTCGAAGCCCAACTCCAACAAACTCTGCAAGAAGTTCTTTCCCTAAACGTCCGGTGCATACAGGGCCACCCCGGTGAGGACATGTATTGAGAGCTGCATAGTATTTTCCATCTATGTTGAAAACTCCTATTGACATTCCATTGAACTCGATTGTTTTCCTTTCCCCAGGAGGGAGTTGAGCTACGTTGCATATTTTTACTTGCGTCATATACCAAATACCTCGTTTGCAGTTCCAGCTAAGATGCGTTGTTTCTCGTCTTTTGAAAGTATTGGCAGGTCGATTATAGCACTCGGTGGGTCATAATCCCAGTGCGGGTAATCAGATGCATATAACAGTCTATCTGCCCCACCGATCATGTCTATTACATGACGGAGATGAGATAGATCATCTGGCACTTCTAGTGGCTGTATTCCAAAATACATTTCTTTTATATACTCAGATGGTTTTTTCGTTAGCAAAGGTGCCTCTGATTGTCGCTTTAAATATTCAGTGTCAAGTCTGTGCATCATCAATGGGATCCAAAAAACACCTGATTCTTGGAAAACTATTTTGAGGTCTGGAAATTTTTCTGGCACGCCTTGAATTACTAAACTGGTTATTTGAGATTGGTTTGCCATTAAAAATCCCAATACGTGTGTCTCGATGAATTTTTCATAACCTGCTGTAACAAATTCATCGATTCCTCCTCCACCAGCATGGAAAACCACAGGAAGATTATTAGCTTCCGCGGCTTCGTATATCGGGTCGTATTTTCTGTTTCCAAAAGGTGGTTCTGGCCCTGCAGTTACAAAACACCCGCCAATGATACCCTTCTCGCCAGCACACCTATTAATTAGATCCACAGCTTCACGAGGTTCCTGGAATGGAAGAGGAATCATGGTATAAATTCCTTCGGAGGGGTCTACTACTTTGTCTAGCATATAATCGGTGTAAGCATTTGCTAGAAGAGTAGCGCGTTCATCGTCTCCTTTTAGCCTAGAGAATGTAAGCATTTTTTGAGAAAGCATATTGATAGCATCCACCCCAAGAAATTCCATTACATCTGGAATTATTTCAGGAGTAAACCCACCAGCTTTGCGTTGAATTTCTGTAAACTCATCTCGGTGTATTCTCCCAAATACAGACCTATCCCCGGTGGAGATAGGATAAATTCCAGCTATGCTGGCTTTGTCTTTTTTTGACCCGCCTAATAAACGTGTTTTCCATGGCTCGGGGAAATAATCCACGAGTTGATCTAGACCCTCCATATAATGTGCATCGGAATCTACTACTCTAAAATCGCCCATATAATATTTCAATTGGCGTAGATACTTTAACTTATAGATCTAACATATAACTAGAAATATCAGAGAGAATTATTTGTTTTATAATATAGATGGCTGAGGAGAGTAAGCCCCCTTTTGTTTTCCCGGCATTCGGCTAAGCGCCCGCGCCCTTGGTCATACTACTTTATCGGCACGGGCTTGCACCGGTGAGGTTTCACCGTTCCATCGATCCTCCCATCAGATAAAATCTGATGTCCAGATAAAATCTGGCACCTTCTACCCTCAGGAGGTTAACTCTCCCTACCTTGCGGTTGAGATTCACTCACATCATAGGTCGGGTGGAGACGTGTCGTTTCTGTTTCAGAGCCAGTGGTCTCCCACTCCAAGATTGCACTTGGTCACCTGTATGACCGGTGGGGGGACTTTCCTCACGGATAATCCGCGGCAGCCGGTCTTCCTCTGCCACCGGAGAAATTGAGTGTTGGAGAGATAATAAAGATATTGTGATAGAATTGTGTTATGTAGAAAACAGCGATTATTGGATCAGTGTTTGAATCTAAAGGCTAAAATGATAGATGGAAACTATCCAATATATTTTCTACATCTTCTGCGGTTGGTGCATTGATTATTGTCACAGTTTTTCCTTTAGAAGATATTGCAAAGGCATCTGTGAATGGCCCACTTGTGATAATAAAAAGTGTTGTTTTTTTGTCCAGACTCTGTCCAATTTTAATAGCTTTGTGGGCATCTAGAATTTTGATATATGAATCATGAAATTCTTTTGCATCGTTTGTTGTATCCCATTTTGTGGCCCAAATATAGCCATATTCTGTGGCACCATTGGAGTTATTATAAATAGGAAGTAGCTTGTCATTCCCCCATCCTACTGAAGGAACACTAGTATAGTTGAATATTGTTTTTGGAGATAATTCCCCATACATGTTAGGAGAGGCCCTACCCTCCCAAAATAATTGATCATCTATAGCGTTTGCACCAAAATTGTATGATTGATACCAAAACATTGAGAAAATGCTCGCTTCACCTACTGTATCTGTTCCGTTGATTCCATGATTGAGAAATGGTTTCCAATATCCGTTTGGAGAGATTGATATATCTAGTTGAACGGGTTGTTCTTCCGATAAATGGATAATTTGTTCTGTAGATACGGGAGGACTGGAATATTTATCATCGACGGCCATCCAATTATTTTGGGATTTTAAATAATGTATGTAAGATAGTCCATCGGAATATGGATGGAATAGTATAAGAAGGACCCCTAGGTTTGTATCACCTGAAGAAGATGATTCTGCAGATGAGCTAGGTATATTTGGGAGGGGTATGCACTCCCAATCTTCCCACACCAATTCGTGTAAAATGGACTGGTCTCTGACAGAAATCGAACCATCACATATTTTTCTATAGTACCATTCAACATAAGCAGCTTCGCCTTCAATAAGTCCACTGATAGATAATTGCAAATCTTGAGTGGGTTGTGGGAATTCATGGATAGCGGTTAAATGACCTTCCTGATCTTGTATCGCGTGAGTTAATTCATGCAATAATGTGGTTTCAGGTAGTATGAGGATTGAATCTGATTCGCTAACGATGACAATTTCTCCATTTGCAGGCATATAAACTCCTGCAGTGTTTTGGGACGACGTTTGAGATATTACAGATTCGGAAGTCTCAGTCTCACCCACTATAAAAAGTGCCTCCCATATTTGATCATTCCATGCAGAGTAGTTAGAGTCGGGTAGCACATCTGCATCAATAGAATCACTTGATTGGGCAGGGCCTTCCTGGTTTAAGAATTCAGTAGAAGTGATTATTTTAACAGGGATTAAATTATTAAATTCAACATTTCGTATATATTCAACTCTTGCGTGTGATCTAGATATATACCGAGATAGTTCTTCGTCGCTCAATCCATCTGAAGGGTCAATTGAGATCGTGTCGAAGTGGTTGTATCCGTTTTCAAAACCAATATCATTTGGCTGAGATTTGGATGATATTATTGTTGAAAAGTCAAAGGGATTGTTTGAAAAAATATATAAATCTTTGTCGTTGTTCGAAGAGAATAGAGGGTAAGCAGCGGCTACGCTGGTTATCAATAAGATCACCATCAACATGGATATCAAAGAATCTTTCATTCAATTGATTCCTGGGTTAGTATTTGGCCACATTCTGGACAAGTATTAGAATCGTGTCTGAATCCTATTGAAGACCTTCTTACATCCCTCATAATATTTGAAATCCTACCCTCAGAATCGAGTTCTTGGTTTAGCGAAATATCTGTGTTTTCTACTTCTAAAAGAAATTTGGCCACTTCTGTGACTTCATACATTAGATCATCTAGTTCGTCTGCTGTGATGAATCCAGACATGGCACCATACAAAAATGTCGCCCCGGATTTTCTCACTTTGCCTTCGAATGCGTGTCTAGCTTGGTTGACAGCTTGTGGAGAGTAAGTTCTTGTCATGAAAGGGACTAGATTGGGGAGATTTTCCCCTATTTTTGTCATTTCTATTCCAGTTGTCGTTCGAAAATCAGAACATAGGCGTGCTATGGCCCATTCTCTTGCAGTGATATAGGTCCGGTCTCGAAGAAATTTATTGACCCGGTTATAGCTAGCTCTATCTATTTTACTAAACCTGTCATAGGTGCGTATGTCTTCAGGGAGTTCTTCTTTTGTTTTATTTATTTTGGTGTTTTTAGAAATAGAAGTATCGGGTTGGGTGGAATTTTCGGCATCGTTTGGGTTTTTATCTATCCCAACGTTGGGTTCTTTTTCGGGGAGAGAATCTATCATGCCTTGATATTTCAACGGAACGCAAAAAAGAGTATCGCATGGTTTTTAACTGGTAGTTTAAACTGAAGGGTTATTATCATGTGAAGTGAGATATTTATATGGAAAAATCACCCGAGTCGCATGGTGAAGTTGATCTCGAAAGGACTTCTTTATTGCCAGGAAAAGGATTTTTTATTCCAGAATCTATACGACTTGAGTTGAACGAAAAAGGACTGGAGGAGATCATTCCATCTACCAAGGTTGTCGTGGTCACAGATTCGGATGCGGATGGCTTGACTTGTGCTGCTCTTGTGCAAGAAAAACACCCTGGAGCAGTTTGTGTTCCAACAAATCCCTATGAGATTGAATCGTGTATCGAAAGAGTGTCCAGTTTAATATCACCAGATATAATTGTGTATATTTGCGATCTATGTCCAGATTCTATAGAAGAAATTGAAGAATCTTTGAGATCATTGTATGACAAAACTGAAAATATTTTTTGGTGTGATCACCATCGTTGGGATGCAGATATATATGAGTTTATTGTATCATTGGGGATTCAAGTTGAATTGGGCGACTCCGAAAAGGTATGTGCTGCAGATGTTGTTTTTGATTTTTTTGAAGGTGATTTTTCACGCAAGATAAAAGATTTGGTTGAAGTTACAAGAGATCACGATTTATGGATATGTAAAGACGACAGAAGTGGATATTTAGCAGATTATGCTAACTGGGCCCCGAATAAAGAATACATAGATACTGTTAGAGAATATGGTGCAGATTTACCAGAGGAAGTCATTGAGTTTGTGGAAAAGAATAGAGAGGGTAAAATAGACCTGATTAGACGTGCCATTGGGCGTGCAGAATACATAAAAATGGGGAAATATGTTGCAGGAATCACATATGGCAAATGTTCACAGAACGAGGTCGCCGAAGGTATGAGAGGAGAAGGGGCAGATGTATGCATAATTATTAAACCTACAGGCGGAGTTAGCATTAGAGGTAGTGATAGATTCAATAGGTGTCATGAAATGGCACAAGAATTTAATGGAGGGGGGCATCCAAAAGCTGCAGGATGTATGGTGATTGAATTTAGAGATATGCTTGATTACGCACAACATTGGATAACTAGAGGGAATGAGACGAAGGAAGCTATATTAAGTGTGCTAGAAAAGATTGTTGAAGAGCCGATATAGAAAATGGGAGATTCAAGCAGTTTGAAAAATTATGCGGGTGTTTCTTCTTTGAGTTCGTCGGAAGAAGGGTTAAGAAGTTCAGATATAGATAATTTCCCTCTGTTTTTTACTACGGTGTTTATTTGAGAAATCTGATCGGAAATTTCACGCCCTCTAACAGTTATTCTTTTTCTTTCACCTGACCGGAGTCCTTTTGCGTTGGGTGAAGGTCCAGTTACCATAATTTTTTTAGGAGATGGTCCTTTTATTTCTGGACTTAATTGACGTCCTATAAGGTCAGATCCACCGGTCAAACGTAATGTGTATCCGTTTAGTCCAACCGTCTCACCTTCTATTTCATCGCCTATTTCTTTTCCCATAAAACTATTGGCATCTTTTCCATCTACTTTAATTTGGTAAGAGTTACCGGTTTCTGGATCCCCAATAACTACCTGAAATTCTGTCATATCGGGACGGAGACAGGCTTGGAACAAAAGGACATCGATGCGTTGCGTGGGTCTTTTTGGACAAATTATTTGGTTGCTCGGATTAAGAATAAGTTATGGAATATGGAAATATTGGAAATGGCAGGATTGAAGTTTCGAATATGTGCCTTGGTACTTGGGGATTTGGAAGGATGCGGGGGGGGAAACTAGAGATTGATCGGGGGAGAGCAAATTTACTTTTAGAAGAATCTTTGGAATTGGGCATTAATTTTATAGATACAGCTAATGTATATGGCCGTCCTGATAGAAAAAGTGAAGAATACATAGGAGAATGGTTAATTGAACATGACAGGGGGGAGATAGTCATAGCTTCGAAGGTTGGAAGAGAAATTGGATCTGATTTTACTCAAAGTGGGCTTAACAGGGACCATATTAAAGAACAGATTCAAGAGACTTTGAAAACATTGAAAACAGATTATATTGACATATATTATATTCATCGTTGGGATGAAGAAGTTTCTGTTTATGAAGCATTATCTACATTTGATGGATTGATAGAGAATGGCGAAATAGATCAAATAGGTGTGAGTACCGTCACAGACTTGAAAATGGGTGAGATTTTTGAAACATGTGAAGAGCATGGGTTTGAATCCATTGCAGTGGCACAGCCACCGTTGGATATAACACATATAAATGCATCTAGATATCCTGGATTTGATTTGGATAAATATTTAGAATTGTGTGTGTATAACAATATTACCGTTTGTGCATATTCACCTTTGGCAGGGGGATTTTTAACAGGAAAATATACACAAAATGACTCCCCAGTTGGTTCTCGAAGATACCAAGAAGGGGAGAAGTTTGATGATAAGTATATTTCAAATAACGCATGGGAAATTTTACATGGTGTGGAATCAATTGCAGGAGATATAGGGGCTACAACTGCCCAAGTGGCATTGAGATTATTGATGGATGAAAGTCGTTTTTTTACCATTCCGATAATAGGAGTCCATTCAGTGGAACAACTAAGAGAAAATGTAAAGGCTGCTGAAATAGAAATTGACGAAGTTTACAGAAACAAGATGTACAAAATTCTGAAACGGTAGGTAATGATCAGTAACGGGAGGGGAGGTATGCCATAGATATAAGAATAATTGCACCTATGCTGCCCAGAATAGATACGCCCCAAAGTCCATTTAGTCTTTCATTGAATTTTTTAATCACCATTGCTTGTTTTTCGTACCCGGATATATCGCTAGATAAATGAAGTAGATTATTCTTGAAATGGGCAATGTAATTGGTTTCGTTGGATTCCAAAATATCACCTTCGCTTATTGCCATGGTATTAGATTTTGGATAAGACCAAGAAACAGTTACTTCTTGCTCAGAGATATCTATGACAGATACGGAATTGGAATTGTACTGTATCACGCTCCCTATGGTAAATTCATTTGAGATTTGGGGGCCAAATTTAGACATTAGATAATCTTCTTTGGGAATCAAGACAGGGTTGTCTTGAGCAGAACCTATAGGATAAATTCCATTGGAATTGGATTCGTTTAAAACAACATATGTTTCAGATCCTACTTGTACTGTTGGCACACCTTCAAGGGATCTAACTTCTGTGAGATGAAACGTGGGTGTTGGAGGATCAATTGATATAGAGGATACGATGAATTCGATTGGCTCATTGGAAATGTCAATTTGAATTGCATCGTTTAGGTCCCATTGTTCTTTTTTTGTTGCCGAGACATCTATCCATTCCAATTCGGCGAAATTACCCATCAAAGAGGTGACTTTGTAAATTCTATCATTTAGCAGTATTTCGCCCCCAACATCATAGGAGTAGTCAGGATTTGATATGGTTATTACAGGCGATTCGACGGTACCTATTGTTGCATAAGATCCTGCTGCAAGAATGAGCAATAGTGCTGCATAAAGTGCTGCATGCCGTCGTTGCATGGTATGATAATGGATGCCCTTCGTAAAGCGGTTTCTGTTCGTTGCGGGTGAAAATTATCGTTCGTGTATGTGCCCTTTTCTATTCTTTAGGTGGCCTGGGACTCTATTATGATATATAGAAAGTATTTCTGAAACGATACTAGTGGCTATTTGATAAGGAGACCCTCCCCCAATATCTAGACCGATTGGAGAGTATATTCTGGCCAATTCTTCTGTGGAAAAGTCCAAGCCTTCAGACTTAAATTCCGATAACATTTCCTCAAATCTCTTTTGAGGACCTAACAATCCAATATAATCGATGGGCGTATTAATTAATGCTTCAAGAGATATCCTATCGTCGATGAAATTATGAGTCATGATTACAGCTGAAGTGTTACTATCCATAGAGATGTCAATAGCTATGGATGCGGGAGAGGTGTTATAAAATTCATCTGCACTGGGAAACTTTTCATCTATTTTTATACCTTTCCTAAAGCTAACTATAGCAACTCTAAAACCATTTAACTTGGCCACTTCAACAACGGGTGAAACATCATTTCCACTTCCAATTATGAGTATTTTTGGTGTGGGCAATATCCCATCTATGAATACTTTTGCTCGGCCCGAGGAAGTAATTATTTCAAGAGAGATTGATTTTCCAGTTTTAGTTGAAGAAAATGCTTCAGATTCTACTTCATTTGCAAGCCAAACTGGAAAATTCTGAGATAAAACCATGCCATTATTTAAAGTATAATACGCTTTTGTTCCAATGGGCACATCTCCAGAAATTACTGTAATTACACTAATAGAATGTCCACTATCTATTGCGTCTATAACGGGTTTATGAGAAGAATCTATTTGTTCGATTAGGATATCTATTATGCCGTTGCACCCTATTCCTAAACCCCACATATCGTCTCTATCTTGCATTAAATTATATGTTTGAATAACTGGAACTCCGGTTTCCATTACCTTGGATGCGGTATCAATTACTTCTCCTTCTAAACACCCTGCAGTTATATTGCCCACCCCAACACGGTTCTCTAAAACTACCATTTTTGCCCCTGGACGTCTGTAAGCGTTACCTTCAACCCCAACTATGTGTGCCATTACAGCTTGAGAGTCTGAGTTTTGAGCCCTTCGAATGGTTTCGAAAATTTCTGTTTCGGGGGCACTCCAAGTTTGGTCTTTCATCGTAGTAACAAATGTTTTGTAGAACTGTATATATTGCTTTCGGAGGGACAAATTAAAAACAGCAAGAATGGAGTAGATAAAACTCGTTCTAAGATAAACGATCTATGCAAGAGGTAACTGCCCTTTTTGCATATACACCTATCAAATGTGCACGATATTCTGAAGATGCCTGAAGATCTTCCATTAACATAGTATCTTCTATACCATCTAGGGCATGATTTGCTGCATTGTTAGCAGATTCGTGTGTTACAGTGGCCCCGATCAATGCATCTTCCACCCCATTCAAACGTGTGGCATGGTCAACTGCCCCAGTGATTGCTACGCGTGCGGAGTCTATGATTCCATTGTTGGAATGCAAAACAGCAGCAGTTCCGATCATTGCGTAGCCTGAAGAGGGACTTGGTTTTTTGAGATATGCCCCAGCTCCAGTTCCAATATTATTGATTTCTATTTTTGTTAATAGTTCGCCGTCTTCTAGAGATGTTTCATATAGACCTGTGAAAAAATCGTCTTGGTTTATAGTGCGTTTTCCAGTTGGACCTTGTACATGTAGAGTTGAATGTGATGCCAAGATAGCTGCAGGAGGATCACTAGCTGGATCTGCATGAGATAAGTTTCCACCGATGGTCCCCCTATTTCTCACCTGAATATCGCCAATCAGGCTGACTGCTTCTGCCAACACAGGACAGTTTTCTATAACAGCGCGGTTTCTTGAGATATTGGCGTAGGTTTCCATTGCCCCAATGGTTGTTGAATTATCATTCGATTCGATCCCATATAACTCAGATATATCACTTAGATCTACCAAAATATCAGGGGCTGCTAGACCAGTTTTCATCATGGGTATTAAACTGTGTCCACCTGCTATGAATTCGACATGTTGGTCACTGTTGTCTGAAAGCATTTCAAACAGACTTTGTACTGATTCGGGTTTGAGATAATCGAAGCTGGATGGGTACATATTATGCAGACCCTCCAGAAGCGTTTCCTTTAAATTTATTGGCTGTAGATTCTACAGCATTGATTATGTTGTGGTACCCAGTACATCGGCAAAGATTCCCTTCTAAACCTTCACGTATTTCGTCTCTAGAGGGGTTTGAATGATGTTTAAGAAAGTCTAGTGCAGTCATCATCATCCCAGGGGTACAATAACCACATTGGAGGCCGTGTTCTTCTTGGAAACTTGATTGAATGGGGTGTAATTCTCCATTTTTTGCGAGTCCCTCGACAGTGGTTATGTTTGCCATATCAGCTTGAACAGCCAAAATGGTACAGGATTTGATAGCAGATCCATTTAAATGAACTGTACAAGCCCCACAAAGGCTAGATTCACACCCGATATTGGTACCTGTATAACCCAAATCGTCCCTTAAAACATGTACCAGTAATTTTCTTGATTCAACTACCAACCTGTGTTCAATTTCATTGACTTGGAGGGTGATGTTATGTTCACTCATAGTTGCCTCTCTGAGTCAGAGGTTGTAATTTGACCCATGTTAGGCTCATGGTGATTGATAATTGCGTCCATAAGTCCTTACTCTCGGTGGGGGGGATATAAGTTACCATGATGAGCTTATATTGAGGATGGGTTTCGAACCATTGTAGTTTTTTAAAAACAATACCGTCAAGAGTTTCATAATAGGGCATCAATAAAACTTTGAAAATATGTCTAAAGCAGAAATGGTAACTCGTTCGGTGGCACGGAATGAAATAGCCCTTGTTCGTGGTAAATTGATGTCACGGAAAACTTTTGAATCTGTTCCAGTTGATCAGATTTGCGGGAGATTTTTAGCAGAGGATATTGTGGCATCGTTTGACCTCCCATCTAAAAGTCATGCAACTATGGACGGGTATGCGTTTAATGCTAATGACGAATATCCACTTGAACTTGTAGACGAAGTGTTTCCAGAAGATACACCACAAAAAATTGGTTCGGGAAAGGCTGTTAGAATTGCTACAGGTGCCATTTTACCAGAAGGAACAAATGCTGTTTTAAAAAAAGAGGACTCAATAGTTAGGGGCGGAGAACTGAATGGAATTGGTATTGAAGAAGGTAATTATGTGTATTCAAAGGGGAGTAATGTTTCAGTTGGAGAAATATTATTTAAGAAGGGTTTGAGATTGTCTCCAAAAGATGCCATTTTGTTGCTAGATTTAGGATACAGTGAAATCGAAGTCTATGATTCTTTGAAAGTAGGAGTTCTTGCCACAGGAACAGAAATTTATGAAGGAAAACATAAGGACCTAGATTCTGCTATGTTGTGCGGATTGATATCTAATTGGGGCGCGGATGTGACATACGAGGGTGCAGTTCAAGATGAATATGAAAAGGTCGAATATAAGATAAAAGAGCTTTCAAAAAAATACGAGGTTGTCATCACAACTGGAGGAACCAGTGTGGGGAAAAAAGATTATGTGATAAAGGCAATTTCAGCTTTGGGGGAAATCTGTTTTCAAGGTGTTTTGGTGCGCCCAGGAAAACCAATTACCATGGCAACAATAGATGAAAATATTATTTTTGCAATACCTGGAAAACCCATAGGAGCGTATACAGTTGCGTTGATGTTTCTCCGACCATTTTTTATCGGAGAAGAAATAGTTCCAACGGTTGATATGAAACTAACGAGAGATATCAAAATTAGCAGAGAAGGGTTTGAATATGTGGTTCCAGTGATATTTGATAAAGAGGAAAATGGCGTCATTCCACTAGGCCATGTTGATTCGCCTCTGCAAATTTTTGATGGAGTTTTTAATTCTAGTGTTTTATCATCTAGTACTAGAGCGATAAAGGCAGATGGATTTTTTATAATGTCAAAGGATATTGAAAAAGGAACTATCGTGAAGGTTACATTATATACATCAATGCCATGAAAAAATACAAATCTGGAGAATATAGAGTGACAGGAGTTATATTGGCTGCAGGGGGGAGTTCTAGATTTGGTTTAGAAAATAAACTTTTTAGTGAAATAGATGGCGTTTCAATTATCTATAAATCAGCTCAAAAATTATTAGACTCAAAGGTTGATTTAATCAAAGTGATCACAGGATACCAATCAGAGCGGATAGAGGAAGAATTGGGACAAATGAACATAGACTTTGTATATAACAAAGAGTGGAAAATTGGACAGTCGTCTTCGGTTAAAATGGGATTAAGCAAGAGAAGAGAAAATAATGCAGTTATGTTTACACTAGGAGACATGCCATTTGTCAAGACCGGCACAATAAATAAGATTATTGAAGCGGGTGAAAATGGAGATAAAAATGAAATAGTAGTTGCAGGATATAAAGGAATAAGAGGCAATCCAGTTTTATTCAATTCGGATATGTTGGGACCCCTTGAGGAAAAATTAAGAGGCGACACAGGGGGCAGAAAACTCCTGAAAAATGAAAATATAAACTTAATTGAAACTGGAGATAAAGGTGTTCTTTTTGATATAGATACAGAAGATGACTTAATAAAAGCGAGAGATTATCCAAAAAAATTTCAATAATTATAAAAATAGTTATTTTGAGGTAGGCAGGGGATTTATACTCCGCCGTGTAAGCATAGGGCCGGATTCGAACCGACGTGTATCCGCTCTGCAGGCGGACGCGTAACCACTCTGCCACCTATGCGCAGGATCATGTTTTCGCCTTGAACAGTTAACCGTTGTGATCAGGTATACAGGTATATAGAAAACAAGCTAATGCTACCGCTAAGTGTTATAAATATAAATGGAAAGGCAGCGAACGGCAGAAAACGAACGTCTACAGGGCGATTAGAGTTCCGCCGGGACGAACCCAGCACGTACTTTCCTCACACCCCTCGATTCGTTTTCAAACCACCCTGTAAGGGCCAGATTTCCCAGAGGCTCGCGCACTCCAGTACTCAAGGGTACGCAGACGGGCTTATCTTCCGTGTTCGGGATGGGTACGGGAGTTTCCCCGCCGCTATGGCCGCCTTAATGCCGACTTGCGGAATTGAACCGCAGTTGAAAGAAGAATGCATTTGACTGCACTCCCTAAACTCATCGGTTTAGCTTTGGCCATGGTCGGTTTTACTAATATAATACACGCAACAACCCAATTAGCGACTGGATCTATGTGATAAAACAGTAGATCATAAATGTATGGCTTCGTCCGATTAGTACTCGCGGGCTAAACACCTCGTTGCCTTGGTGCGTACACCCCAAGTCTATCAACCCTGTCTTCTACAGGTGGACTCAAATGGTGTCTCTTTTCCAGGTGAGTTTCGAGCTTAGATGCATTCAGCTCTTACCCCTTAGTGCGTGGCTACCCGGCACTTGCTTTTTCAAACAACCGGTACACTAGTGGCACCCATTCACAGTTCCTCTCGTACTATGTGAACGTTCCCGTCAGACACCTCACACCCCCAATAGATAGCAGCCGACCTGTCTCACGACGGTCTAAACCCAGCTCACGACCTCCTTTAATTGGCGAACAACCACACCCTTGCCCGCTTCTGCACGGGCAGGTTGGAGGGAACCGACATCGAAGTAGCAAGCCACCGGGTCGATATGTGCTCTTGCCGGTGACGACTCAGTTATCCCTAAGGTAGCTTTTCTGTCATCTATGGCCCGCATCAATCGGGCTCACAGGTTCGCTAGACCGCGCTTTCGCGTCAGCGTTCCTTGTTATGGAGAACACTGTCAGGCCACCTTTTGCTCTTGCGCTCTTCTCCGCGTTTCTGACACGGATGAGGTGACCTTAGGGCGCTCTCGATATCTTTTCGAGAGCGTACCGCCCCAGTCAAACTGCCCAGCTACCGGTGTCCTCTAAAAGAGTGAGGGACACGCTCAACGACGGGTAGTATTTCACTGTTGTCTCGGCGACGCGCTAGCGCGCGCACCTGTGTAATGACTCCTACCTATTCTACACATCGTCGATCATGCCCCAGCGGCAGCCTGCAGTAAAGCTCTATAGGGTCTTCGCTTCCCCTTGGGGGTCTCCAGACTACGCACTGGAAAGTACGGTTCACCGGGCCCAACGTTGGGACAGTGGAGCTCTCGTTGATCCATTCATGCAAGCCGCTAATTAAGCGGCAAGGTACTACGCTACCTTAAGAGGGTCATAGTTACCCCCGCCGTTGACAGGTCCTTCGTTCCGTTGAACCGGAGTTTCAGATACCTGCACTGGGCAGGATTCAGTGACCGTACGAGTCCTTTCGGATTTGCGGTCACCTGTGTTGTTACTAGACAGTCGGAGCTCCCTAGTCACTGCGACCTGCTCCTTTTCGGAGCAGGCATCCCTTATTGCGAACGTACGGGACTAATTTGCCGAATTCCCTAACGTCGGTTATTCCCGACAGGCCTTGGCTTTCTCTGCCTGGGCACCTGTTTCGGTTCTGGGTACGATCATCATACTCGCCTTTTCACGGGCTCCAGGTTGAAGTGAATTTCTCTATCCCAACATTCACCTGCTTCCTGCCATTACGGCTTCCACAAGTTTCGATGGTTCGACCGGGCGAAAGCCCGGCTCACTCTGCCCCGAAGCGTCAGCTTTTATTGTATGATGGGATTGGAATATTAACCAATTTCCCAATTTGTCTTATTCGAATTACGGTAAGACTTAGGATCGCCTAACCCTCAGCTGATAAGCATTGCTGAGGAACCCTTACCCTTTCGGCCGTCAAGATTCTCACCCGACTAACGCTGCTACTGCGGCCAGGATTTTCATTTCCGAACGGTCCACACGAGCTCTCGCCCGTGCTTCCACCCGAACGGAACGCCGACCTACACGATCACCTTTAAAAAGGTGCGGCTGGGTCTCGGGGGTGGGCTTTAGCCCCGATCATTTTCAGCGCCTTGAATCTCGGCCGGTAAGCTGTTACGCTTTTCTTAGAGGATTGCTGCTTCTAAGCTTACCTCCCGGCTGTCTTGGACCCAAGACCACTTTTTAGTTGCACTTAGCCCACACTTTGGGACCTTAACCCAGCTCTGGGTTCTCACCCTCACGGTACACAAGCTTACCCCGTGCACCGGACTCCCCACGTCTACGGCGTATGTAAGTTCGGAGTTTGACAGGGAGGTCGACATCTTTCGATGTCGATTCCCCCAATCAGTCGCTCTACCTCACATACTACCTCAATGGAGGTCATGCTACGACATGTTTCGGTCGGAACCAGCTGTCTCCGGGCTCGATGGGCCTTTCACCCCTACACGTGGATCACGGGAATGCATTGTAAGGCAATACCCCTAACAGGCCTCCACGCAGCTTTCGCCACGTTTCACCTTGCCCACGCGTAGATCGCCCGGTTCCGGGTCGTATCCAATCGACTCCCCGCCCTTGTAGACGGCGTTCCTCGCTCATAAAGCTGCGAACATGTTGGTTTCCCTACGCCTTCCCTGATAAACAGGTTAAGCTCGCCGATTAGACACACTCCCTGGCTCATTTTTCAAAACGCACGACAGGACACCGGCTCCTCACGGCTCCTACTACAAGGTCGCCCTTGATTCGTTCACCACGAGGCCTTTTATGCCCCACCGCTCTATCGCCACTTGATTTCAGGTACTATTTCACCCCCCGTTTGAGGGTTCTTTTCAGTGTTCGCTCACGCTACTTATTCACTATCGGTCTCGAGACGTATTTAGTCTTGGCAGATTGATGCCTGCCTTATTCACGAGGAAATTCCAATCCCCGCTATTCAGGTACTGACACACACTGTAATAACCAACGCTACGGGGCTTTCACCCTGTATCACGCTCCGTTCCAGGAGACTTCACGTTGGAGTTCTAGTGCTGATCGTCAGCCCATACACCACATCGCCCTAAGGCTTCAGTTTAGACTGTGTCGTTTTCACTCGCCGTTACTAACGACATCCCTGTTGGTTTCTTTTCCTGTCGGTACTAAGATGTTTCAGTTCCCGACGTTCCCTATTGCGCAAAGCAATTGTATAGAGATTCTCATTCGGACATCCCGGGTTCTTAGCCTCCATGCGGCTCCCCCGGGCTTATCGCAGCTTGGCACGTCCATTCATCGGCGCTCGAGCCGAACCATCCACCAAGTGGCATTGTAGCCACGTTATAGATACTATCTGTATATATCATACAGATCCAGTTTTCGCCTGGGTGAGCCCGAAGGTAGGATTTTATTTCATATCCAAACCTTCGGACTCTGGTTCTAACTTCTCCAGCAAATGAATTGCGGAGTAGTTAGAACCATGTTGCGTATACACGATCGTCATGGAATCACCTGTAGTGTGAAGTAGGCGTACTCGGATCCTTCCTACACTCGTTTTCACGATGTAGTGCATTTATCTTGCCATGCACGGTGGATGAATTTCAATGAAATTCATACTTCGGCGACATGGACCCACTGGGATTCGAACCCAGGGCTTCTGCCTTGCAAAGGCAGCACTCTACCGCTGAGTTATGGGCCCACCTCTTTTTCGTTGAAAGAGGGGCATAGAAATAAAGACAGATTCTGTAGTGCCCGATCAGCTCCCCTGTGGGCCAGGTATAAAACCTGGTCCCGTTCTATAGGAGGTGATCCAGCCGCAGATTCCCCTACGGCTACCTTGTTACGACTTAAGCCCCCTTACGAAGCCCAGATTCGACCGCCGAAGGGCGGCCTCATCCAAACCTCACTCGGGTGCTTTGACGGGCGGTGTGTGCAAGGAGCAGGGACGTATTCACCGCGCCCTATTGAGACGCGATTACTACCGAATCCAGCTTCATGAGGGCGGGTTTCAGCCCTCAATCCGAACTGAGACCGGGTTTAGGAGATTAGCTTCCCCTTTCGAGGTTGCATCCCATTGTCCCGGCCATTGTAGCCCGCGTGTAGCCCAGCACATTCGGGGCATACTGACCTACCGTTGCCCATTCCTTCCTCCGCCTTAACGACGGCAGTCTCCCTAATGTACCCAGCCATCACATGGATGCTGCTGGCAATTAGAGACGTGGGTCTCGCTCGTTGCCTGACTTAACAGGACGCCTCACGGTACGAGCTGACGGCGGCCATGCACCTCCTCTCAAAGACTCGAGTAAAGTCATCAACTTGACTGTCACTGTAATTGTCGGTGCTGGTGAGATGTCCGGCGTTGAGTCCAATTAAACCGCAGGCTCCTCCGGTTGTAGTGCTCCCCCGCCAATTCCTTTAAGTTTCATCCTTGCGGACGTACTTCCCAGGCGGCTCGCTTCATGGCTTCCCTACGGCACAGCAAAAGCACGCAGCTTTCGCAACACCTAGCGAGCATCGTTTACGGCTAGGACTACCCGGGTATCTAATCCGGTTCGAGACCCTAGCTTTCGTCCCTGACCGTCGGGTCCGTTCTTCTGAGGCGCTTTCGCCACCGATGGTCCGTCTAGGATTACAGGATTTCACCCCTACCCCAGACGTACCCCTCAGATCTCCCGGCCCCAAGTCAAGCAGTTTCCCTCGAGAGCCCACCCGTTAAGCGGGTGGATTTACCGAAGGACTTGTTTGACCGGCTACGGACGCTTTAGGCCCAATAATAGTGATCATCACTCGAGCTGCCGGTATTACCGCGGCGGCTGGCACCGGTCTTGCCCAGCCCTTATTCGTATATCTTCTTACGATATACAAAAGCGAGAACTTTACGCCCTCGCACTCGGGGTCCCCTTATCGCGCTTGCGCGCATTGTAAAGTTTTCGCGCCTGCTGCGCCCCGTAGGGCCTGGAATCTTGTCTCAGATTCCATCTCCGGGCTCTGGCTCTCACCACCCGTACCGATTATCGGCACGGTGGGCCGTTACCCCACCGTCTACCTAATCGGCCGCAGTCACATCCTATGGCGCCGGAGCATTTCATACTCGCTGCATTCCAGCACTGGAGTACTATCTGTCATTGTCCTCAGTTTTCCAAGGTTATTACAGTCCATAGGGTAGTTTATCTACGTGTTACTGAGCTGTTCGCCACGGGTCTAACCCGTGCGACTAGCATGGCTAAATCGGACCCCGATAGCAATGACCTCTGGCAGGATCAACCAGAATTCCCAGACAAATTGTCTGGGTTGACAAACACTTTGAAAGTGTCCTCCATTTTTGAAACAGAGGAACTAATCGGGATTCACCGAAACTGTCTATAAGTTTCTATGCGTTAACTTCGGATCTCATCTGTACGGAACGACCGCAGGGGTGAGATCTTCATTTCGATTCCGGATCTTAAATTTCTAATGCTTGATATTAAACCCATCGACTCTCCCTTGATCATTATGCGTGAGAATAGCTGCCACGGTAAAATGGGCATATTTGATACAGCATTAGCTAAAATGAAATGCGAAAATAAAAAGATACAAATTAGAACCTATTCGATTCTCTCAATACCTTTTTTAGAGACATTTGCCTCGATTAATTCTTTTGGCATCCAGCTAGGAGAGTCTGGTGGAGCAGTTGTTCTCCAGGCCCATGCATCATAGATATGAACTTTACTGGTACCTCTTTCTCTCATTCTTATTTCAACACGAGTAGCACTTCCTTCATTGGGTGCTATTTGATCTAATCTTCGTGCTGCTTTGAGTGCTGCTTGTCTTGGTGTGTTTCCGCTAAACACACTCGTTTCGTTACCTGCTCTATCCTGAAGAGCAAAATTTCGTTTTCCATCTTCACGTACCATGGTTTGGTTTCACCATGGAAAAGATGATGAGGTCAGGTTATAAACGTGTCGGAGATATAAGCCATACTTGACCATATCTTTATATAGTAGAGACAGTGAGGGGGGGAAATAATGGTGCTTGGGTTGGAAAAGTTGGAAAAGTGGTTTTTATTTGGATTCTTTGGTATTATAACAAGGAATTTATACGGAATTCGAATGCTGATGCTGGGAGTTCAATCCCATGTTCTGCGAGTACTTTTGGGTGTAGTTCGCCCAGAACTCCGCAAACTTCTCCATCGATGATAATAGATGCAGTTCTACCAGGTATGAAAGAAGGATGGTCTATAGGAGGCGTATGAAGTTTTTTATTGAACTGATGGCAGAGGAATTGCAGTCTTGATTTGGCTTCCTCATATGAAGACTGGGAGTGTGCAGATACGGCTGCTATTGTATAGATTTCTTCTGCCCCAGAATTTTGATCTGTGTTAATATATGATGTAAATCCAATTTCTGTTAAATTTTGAGGGTATGCCCTATGAGTATTGTTTTCCAATACAGTTAATAGAGAAGGGAGTGTCCAAGTGCGGACGATAGTATATTCTTCGGAATAAGGTTCGAGTATTCTTACAGGTTTGTAGTTGCCATAATTATCTGATGCACCAACCAGATTCATCTTAGAGAAATTATTGATTTCATTTGTGAGATTGAAGTTTAATAAATCTTCAAATCCAGCTCCGACTAGAACGTGTCTTGCTGTGCGTTCTAGATTTGAATGTGAAGTCCTGCCTCCAATTGTAGCAATGTCAGGGTATCGGGGTTTGAGGTTATTAAATCCAAAAGTCCTTCCAATGTCGTCTATAATATCAAGAGGGTGTAGAATGTCAACTCGGTAAGGAGGTATAGTGACCTCGTACCCAGAATCTTTGAAATGGGCATCCAATCCAGATCGTTCTATTAAATCAAGTATAATTTCTTGGGAGAATTCCGCCCCAAGAACTTTCTCTATGTGAGAGTGAGATAGGAATTTGGTCTCGAGAGATAAATCTGGTTTGGAGACTGTTGAGTTTTGATGTTTTATCGCTATCTCTTCAATTATGCCCCCACGAAACTCTAGAGCATAGCAAATTATGTTAAGCATGTGATCAATAGTCCATTGATCGGATCCAGTCAGTTCTATGAGAAGATCGCGTGAATCAGTTGTTACTTCTGTTCGAGAGCTATTTATTATAGGAGGGAATGAAAACAATCCAACTGAGTCAAAAAAGGCAGGATATGCCTCATCGTGTTCTAAAAGTTTTTTGTACTTTTTCCCAGTTGGGTGTTCCTCAAGCAGTTTTTCAAGAGTGAGTTTAGTTTTAAGTCCTAGTGGAACAAATGAATGTTCTGATGGATCGATTGAGCGGTATATAATTGTTGATATTCGGTCTGAATTTTCAATGCCTTTGAGTAGAGATAGATCATGTATGCCAATTGATCCTTTTTGTCGGCTTCGTCCAATTGTATCATGGAGCTTTTCTTGTAATTGAATTATAGATCGTAGGGCGGAATCATTAAGTTGAATTCCACGAACTATTGCGCCGGAGACTTTTGGACGGCTAGATGACACTGGTGATTGGACCTCTATTTCCCAAGTTGGAGGGTTTGTTCGTGGAACGAATACACCCCTATTGAAACCATAATAATAGCGCAGAGAGAGTGCAATTCCCTCTATTGAAAGACGATCTAGTCTATCAGGTGCAAACTCCAAATGAAAAGATCCATCATCCCCTTCGCCATCGAACTCAAGACCTAATGTAAATAAATCGTTCTTTAGAACTTCGTTTGTCACATCTTTGCCCACCATTTTTCTTAAATCATCTGGGTGAACATTTATAACGGGCATTAATACAACACCTTGGTGGATCGAAGTAGTTTCAAATCACAGGAAGTTCCGTGTATATCTCGGATATCTTCAAACCCATAGATAAGCATTAGAAGTCGTTCAAGGGCCAGTCCCCACGCCATAACATTGCAATTGATTCCAAGAGGCCTAAGGACCTCTTCCCGGAGGAGACCGGAGTTTCCAATTTCAATTAAGTCACCAGTTATAGGGTGTTCTCCAAAAATTTCAAAGCTAGGCTCAGTATAAGGGTTATAATGAGGTTTGAATTTGAGATTTGTTATCCCAAATTGGCGGTAGAATTCGGTGAAAGTTCCCATCAAATCCCTGACAGAAAGAGTCTCTGCCATGACCCAGCCTTCTATTTGAAAAAACTCTAACAAATGTGTTGAGTCAAGAGTATCGTTTCTATATACTTTTTCAACAGAAAAAAACCTTTGAGGAGGTTGAAGTTCCCCAATAGATATGCCAGATAGATACCTCATAGATAAAGAGGTAGTGTGTCCACGAAGAACTACACCTCTAGCTACGTTTTCAGACCATGGAGAATGGTATCCAGTTCCATATTCTCCGACTCCTTTTAAATGTGCATTTTTTACTTTTTTGACTAGGTCTTTGGGTAAGTTTTTTGCGAGGGGTAGATCTAGAGCAAATTGATCCCAATGAGTTCTAGCAGGGTGGTCTTGTGGCATGAATAAACAATCATTGATCCAAAACTCTGAGTCTATATGCGGCCCCTCCATCTCTTGGAATCCCATTCCAACAAAAACGTCTTTAACTTTTTCTGCAGTTTCACGCAAGATATGAGTCCGCCCTCCAAGATGAAGTGCGGTATCAGCCTCTACATTGTATTCTGTATACTCTGTGTTTTCCCACTTTCCAGTTGCTAGCATTTGAGGTGTTAAGTGAGCCACTTTGCAGGAGATTTGAGCCCCTTCCTCATGTATTTGAAGTCCTTTTTCAGTTAAAGTTACAGACATATGTGAAATGGGGATTATTTCTAATAAATCCCTACTCTCAAGTCTCTTGAGTAGTTGTGGCGTTACTTCAACTCCATGTTTGATTGAACCAAGTGCCAATTGTTCTGGATCTTGTTCTGAATTTATATTGGTTTTGGTGGTGATATTGCCCTGATTGATTTCGCCAAATTCTTTTCGGGCATAATTTGATAATGCTATATTGACTTCTTGTTTTTCTAAGTTTGATTTTTTGATTGCATCTGAAAGATTAACTTCGTTTGTGTTCGTTTTTAGTTTTTTAATTCCTTCGTAGAGTCTTAATTCGGGGAGGAGATTTTGAGAGTATTTGTCGCCCTCTTTGGTTAATGAAACTTCGGATAGCGTGGTTGTTTTAATGCAGATCAAATCTAACTCTTCAAGTGCAAATAGAGCACCTGAAATCTGTTCCAATTTGAGTCCAGTTTTAGTTGTTATTTGATTGGGAGATGTCTCTCCGATCTGATTTAAAGATTCGAATGTCACTAATTGATTTTGAGGTAGTTTGAGAGTCATTAGGAAGTTTTATTAGTGTTTTTTGTATCAGGAAACAAATTGGACATAAGAGGCTCTGCTTGTATTATCTTATTCTGATGATCAGTTAAGAATTCTCGCATGAGATTTGCAGCTTCTTCTTTGCAATCTCCACAGAGTCTATTTCCAGTGACGCATTCTTTGTGAACTTTCTTTGCATGGTTGTCATCTTCTCCAGATAGCAAATAGGCATATAATTCATACACAGGACACTTATCAGGTTCACCTCCAATATCGCGTTGGAGCTCGGCCGTTTCTCTGCCACCAGTGATGGATTTTTTTACTTTTTCATACCCTATTTGAGGATCTTCAAACAAGCTAATATGGCTATCGGGAATGGAAGATGACATCTTTCCCCCGGTAAGACCGCTCATGAAACGATGGTAGATAGATGAAGGGGGATAAAATGCATATCCCCCATGCCCTATTTCAAATTCTCTAACTAAGAGTTCTATGGAGTTTTTATCAGCACCAAAAATGTCTATGTGTTCTTTATAAATTTGGATTTTTCCGTTTATTTGATTGCATAATGTTTTGAATAGTTCTGAATCTGCACGGAGGTTGAGTATCCTTACACGTGGATAAAATTCTTCGCTTGTAGCAGCAAGTAGTTTTACTAAAATACTTTGTACAGAGGTTGACACGGATAAATTTTTTTGGATCCAATTTACTACGTCAGAGCATTGAAGTTTATTGTTATCGCCAGATAGTTCGTTGAATGCCATGTCAAGATGTTCTTTTTCGGCAGGATCGGATTCAAAACTAGCATATGATTCCGTGACAGAAAATAGACACATTCTAGATGCCAAATCCCGGGTCAATCTCAAATGCGGATCTTGATCTGGCCCAACAGGTATAACTGTGGGTTTTGGGTTTTGTAGTTGAGGATATAGAATATCTGCAGCTTGGGTCAACACGCTTTGGATATGAGAAATCTCAGTTTCATCGGAGAAACCATATATAGACCTCATTTCAGAAAAATTTGTTTGGATCCCAAGTTCAAATGCCAAGTCCTGCACATCTCTGTTTTCAGATTGCCTATAGATTTCCCCTTTGTCTGGGTCAAATCCTGCAGCTAATAGTGAAAGTACATAATTTCTAGAGTGGCGATCTATCTCATCCCAACTAAGTTTTCTAGCCGCATGGGCCTCTAAATCTGCGATCAGGGCATATGCATGGCCCCCATTTTTTTGGTGCCAAACTATCTCATCGAAGACCATTTTATGACCTATATGAGGATTCCCAGTTGGCATGAATCCTGAAAGAACTGCGAAGGGATTTTTTGAATTTATGGCATCTATAATAGAATCATACCCCCGATGCCCAAATATAATTCCGCGCCGCATCAAATGATTTGGATCATTTATTTTGGATAATAACTGATCGAATTTTTCTATCCCGAATTGTGTAAAGAGATCATCGTAATCAGAAATAGTTGAAGACCCCCAGGGATCTATAGAAACAAACTCTTTGTCCTCAGCTGGTTTATCGTTCATGGTGTTACCCTTTCCACCAAGATCCATCGGATATTGTTATTCCCTTCTGCGATCCCAAAAAGCGTTCGTTTTCTGACCCCTACTGCTAGACGAACATTTAGAGAGATTTCCTGGGTTGAAAAAATGTGTTCTTTTTCCAATACTTTTACTAGATATTCAGAATGAATTGGCACGCCTTGTTTATTGAAATCCTGGTATACTCGGAAATCAGATCCAAATTTAAAACCGGTTTTTGGTAAAAGGCCCATGTCGCGTAGATTTGTGTATATGTTTAATCTGTGTTTGAAAGAATCCCCTTCTATTTTGTAGCCTTGTTGGACTACATCCTCGTCTATAGATAACGATCCTTGATTATACAAATATGCTGCCTCTACAAGTGATATTTTGACATAGTTAGTGCCAGATAATTCTTGACCAAAAAAATACATTTCATGGAGAGACTTGTCTGGATCAATCAATAATACTGAACCGTTTGATAGAATTCCAGATGAATTGGGGAAGATATTGTTATTATTTCCAATAGGGGTTGTTTTTTGGGTATTGAAATAAGTTAATTCTCCTTCATCGTCCACAATGGCCAGAAGATGCCCGCCAAGATCCATAGCAGAAATTTTTGAGTGTTCTCCGACGACTTGTATTTTATATTTTATGTTGCCATCTTTAGGTTTTGTTCCTCGTTCATAGGCTATGAGGTCTATGTTTTGATAACGTTCATGTTTATTTATTTTCTGAATAGGAGTTACAAAAAAACCCCTGGATCGAAGATCTTGGTAAGTCAAAAAGTGTGAAAAGAAATACTCGTCTTGAGTTGATATAAATTGGATAAAATTCATTTCATCTATTGAATCTATATCTCCACGTAACAGGAGGTGGGCGGCTTCTATTGGGTCGAGTTCGATCATGTTCCCCTTACCAGGATTTCCGTAACCCCTTGTATCGTGGAATCGTTGTTTTGCATCTCCACCGACTACTACTAATCCTTTGCACAAGTTACCATCCATATTTGGAAAATATACTGCCTTGGTAGAAAGCCGCTACGGTAATTGCTTATGCTGCCGACGTAGAGTATATGGGAAGAACAGTAGAGAATTGGTTGGAAGCGATATTTGGGAAGGGTGGCACAGTGTTTTTGGATAAAGAAATGCAGATTGTCATGCTTGCTGCTGCTGTGGGAATGGCAGGTGTATATATTGTAAGTCCTATCGCGGCAGAAGTGACTCTGATATTTGAGATGCCACTGGTGAGAGCAGGAGAGCTCATAACTGCATATACAGTACCTTCTATAATTCTTGTTCCGTTGATGGGGATGCTATCGGACAGAATTGGTCGGCGCCATGTCTTAGTATTTGGATTTTTTGTTTTTGGTATTGCAGGAGGTGCCATCGGATTGGTAAATGATTTTTCCACCGTTCTTTTTTTGCGGGTTATACAAGGAGTGGGTTTTGCTGCATTAATGCCAGTTAGTGTGGCGATGATAGGGGATTACTATGCAGATATTCGGGAGGCTACAGCTCAAGGCGTCCGGATAGTGGGAATGCAATCTGTAGCACTTGTAGCCCCATTGACTGCAGGTGGCCTATTAATAGTTTCATGGAGAGCCCCATTTATTCTATATTTTGTTGCTATTTTTGCGGCTTGGTGGACTTGGAGGGTACTCCCACCAGATATCAAAGTTGTGCGGGAAACGGGGGGAATCTACATGTCCAAATTATACAAATCCATGGTTAGGTTGGACATAGCCGCGGTGAGCGTTTCATTCGTCATTCGATTTATGATGTCTTTTGCATTTTTTGCATATGTTTCATTATTAGTTCTAGAAAAATTCCAATACGGAGCGTTCGAAGCTGGGGTGATTGTTACAAGTTATGGTATTTTAACACTTATCGGGGCGGCTCAGTCTGGTCGCCTGATGGCTAGATTTGATCCATTGATTTTGTTAGGCATTAGTTTGTTCACAACAGGAGTGGGACTGGCAGCTATAGGCGCATCCAGTTCGTTTACTATGTTGATGTTTGCGTTGGTTATTTTTTCAGTGGGTGCAAGTGTCAGTGCACCCATTCAAAAAAGCCTCATGGTGCGGTTTTCACCTCCTGAACTTAGAGGAGGCACTATTTCTACTGCAATGGCTGCTCAAAGTTTTGGTCAGGCAGCAGGTCCATTCTTGATGGGGATTTTACTCTATCGTGGGACGGTTTCAATTACTTTTGTGAGAATTGGGTTGGTTTTGGGAGGGATAGGCCTAATTCTTGCATTTATTATTCGTTTTGCGAGGGACAGAGAGACTTCTCTATTTATTTAAAGTACCTATGCGTAGGATCCCCATGGAAATGTCAGATTCATTGGTTACTGTGCGGGATTTTAAGTTCAAAGGAGAATCATACAAGATAGCATCATTGAAAGCGCTAGAACAAGCTGGTCTTTGTAATTTGGATAAACTTCCAGTTAGTATCCGGATATTGCTCGAATCAGTATTACGGAATTCTGATGGAGAAATTATATCTTTTGAAGATGTTAAAAATGCCGCCTCATGGGCCCCTGAAACTCCAGAAGTTGAGGTGCCTTTTACACCGTCTAGAGTGGTATTGCAAGATTTAACTGGGGTTCCAGCTGTAGTAGATTTAGCAGCTTTGAGATCTGCTGCCCAGAGGGCAGGGAAAGACCCAAGTATGGTTGAGCCTGCAGTACCATGTGACCTAGTTATTGACCATAGTGTTCAAGTAGACTTCTTTGGGTCTGAAGATGCATATGAACGTAATGTTGAGTTGGAATATTTAAGAAATGAAGAAAGATATCGTGCATTAAAATGGGCCCAGAATGCATTTTCAGATTTTAGAGTTGTCCCACCGGGGACAGGAATTGTTCATCAGGTTAATTTGGAATACATAGGCCAAGTAGTTCATTCACGGGAGATTGGGGGAGAGAAATGGTTGTTACCAGATACATTAGTAGGAACAGATAGCCACACCCCAATGATCGGTGGTATCGGGGTGGTGGGATGGGGGGTTGGAGGAATCGAAGCGGAAGCTGCCATGCTTGGACAGCCTATAACAATGACACTTCCTGAAGTTGTTGGGGTGAGATTGACTGGAGAGTTGCCACAAGGATCGACAGCTACAGATTTGGTTCTATATATAACTGAAATTTTACGTGGAGTTGGTGTTGTGGACCGTTTTGTAGAATTTTTTGGCCCTGCTGTAAAAACACTATCTGTGCCAGATAGAGCCACTATTTCTAATATGGCACCTGAACAAGGATCCACTATTAGTATATTTCCAGTAGATGAGGTCACATTAGAATATCTTCGTCTGACTGGAAGAGATGAGGAACATATTGAGTTGGTGAAAGCATATCTAGTTGAGCAGGGTTTGTTTGGAGAACAAGAACCAGAATATACAGAAATTGTGGAACTAGATTTGTCCATAGTTGAGCCTAGTGTTGCAGGTCCTAAAAGGCCTCAAGATAGGGTTTTGGTAAGTGATATGAAGAGTCATTTTGAACAGCTACTAGAATCTGAAATTGGCAAGAGTGGAGAAATTAAAAAGACTGAGATTACTATGGGAGATGGAAGCAAAACTTCGATCGGTCATGGTAGTGTGGTAGTTAGTGCAATAACAAGTTGCACCAATACATCTAATCCAACAGTTATGGTCGCTGCGGGTCTTTTGGCTCAAAAAGCTGTTGACATGGGATTGAAAATTCCACCCCATGTAAAAACTAGTCTTGCCCCAGGGAGTAGAGTTGTTACAGAGTATTTGAAAAAATCAGGATTGTTATCGCCATTGGAAAAATTGGGTTATCATATAGTAGGGTATGGATGCACAACCTGTATAGGGAATGCTGGACCACTACCTGAGCCTGTAGAACAAACAATAGATTCTGAGGATTTGTGGACAACGAGTGTATTGAGCGGAAATAGAAATTTTGAGGCCCGAATTCATCCGAAAATTAAAGCCAATTACCTAGCCAGCCCTCCACTTGTAGTTGCATATGGACTTGCTGGAAGAATGGATATTGACCTCAACACTGAATCTCTTGGAGAAGATCGAGAAGGGAACCTGGTGTATTTAGCAGATATTTGGCCTAGTAATGAAGAGATAAATCAGACTGTCAAAGATAATTTGGATCCATCGATGTTTCAGAGCAAATATGCAGAAGTCTTTTCTGGAGATGATAAATGGGAGAGTCTTTCTGCCCCAACTGGGATGATTTATGAGTGGGATCAAGAGTCCACATATATTCGTGAGCCACCATTTTTCGTGGGTTTTCCTGAGAATCCTCCAGAAATTAGAGATATTGAAAATGCACGTTGTTTGTTGGTATTGGGAGACACTGTCACAACAGACCATATTAGTCCAGCAGGGCCGTTTGGAGTTGATGTTCCAGCAGGTATTTGGCTCTCAGAACAAGGACTGAAACGGCATGAATATAATACATATGGTTCACGACGTGGGAATCATGAAGTTATGATGAGAGGAACGTTTGCAAACGTTAGAATAAAAAATAGATTGGTGCCTGGTGTAGAAGGAGGATATACATTTAATTTTATCGCAGGTGAAGAGATGAGTGTGTATGAAGCTAGTAGTCAATATAAAAATTCTGGTGTGCCATTGATTGTTCTTGCAGGGAAAGAGTTTGGTGCAGGCTCTAGTAGAGATTGGGCCGCTAAAGGAATTGATTTACTGGGAATACGTGCTACAATTGCAGAGAGTTATGAAAGAATTTTCAGAGATAATTTAGTAGGTATGGGAGTCATCCCGCTCGCTTTTGAACAAGGGGAATCTATGGCGTCATTGGGACTAGATGGATCTGAAGAATTTGATATAAAAGGTTTGGAAACTGGAATCGAGGTTAATCAGAAGTTAAAGGTGATAGCCAAACGTGAGAATGGAGAAACAGTGGAATTTTCAGCTGTTACACAAGTTAACACTCCAGCTGCCGTCAAATATATTGAACATGGAGGGATTTTAAACTATGTTCTTCGACGTTTGATAGCATAAAGAATCTGCAATAATATAATTGTTATTCACTTCTTTGCGCCGAAAACATGGCCTCAAATTTGGCCGTTACTTCTATTATTAGTGAATAAAATCGTTATTCGATTCTAGCTTTTGTTCCGGCCAATAATTCTAGTATTTTTAAGACACCTGAATTGCCATCTCGCCCCATACCAGTTTCTACCATTGATTTATACAGTTCATGGGCCACCATGGTTTGGGGCATTGGTGAACCGAACTCCCTTCCTGCATCGGTAGCTATCTTTAGATCTTTGTATTGATACTCTGCGAAGAAACCAGGTTCAAAGTTCCCGCGGATCATATCTGGAGCTCTGTTAGAAAGGGTCCAGCAGCTTGCTGCACCTCCAGAAATTGCAGAAACAACTGCCTCGATGTCTGCACCTGATTTTTTTGCTAGGAGTAGTGCTTCACTGACACCCACCATCTGAGCTGCGACTACTATTTGATTACATGCTTTGGCAATTTGGCCCGAACCGTTTTCACCGCAATGGGTAATTGTTTCACCCATGGCTAAGAAAAGATCCATATGACATTCTAGGAGTTTTTTACTCCCCCCAACCATAATAGACAATGATGCTTTAATTGCCCCTTCCTCTCCCCCAGAAATTGGAGCGTCTAGAAGCGAAATGTTAGAATTTGAAAGTTTTTTTGATAGTTCAATTGTTACCTTAGGAGATATGGTCGAACAATCTATGAGAATGCTCTCTGGTTGAAATCCATCTATCAAACCTTCCTTTTGGAAGACTACATCTAGAACTGATTTTGAATTGGGTAGACAAGTAATAATTATTTGTGCTTTTTCTGCAACTTCTTTTGGGTTTTTTGCAGCTACACCTCCCATGTTGACTAACTCTTTTAGGTTGTGTTCTGATCGGTTATATCCGATTACTGAATATCCAGATTTTAATAGATTTTTTGCCATCGGAAATCCCATTATACCTAGACCTATGAATCCAATTAGTTGTGTCATAAGTGGTTATAACCAGTGGCCCAATATTAAAACTATTTATAAAACCAATAGGTTGTTGAAAGAAATAAATTCAACTTCGTCGCAAATCTTACGTAGGTAGATATCGGATACTATTAAATGAGACTTAAGGAAAAAGTGATTATAGTAACGGGGGCTGCGGCTGGATTGGGTGAGGCAATGGCAACGGGTTTTGTTGCAGAAGGTGCAACTGTAATTTGTGGAGATGTTGATAGGAAACGGCTAAAAAAATCTGTTGGAAAAATGAATGGGTCGGGCGAGGCAATTCCTGTTTTTGTAGATGTTTCTGAAGAGATTTCTGTAGAGCAAATGGTTAGAGTTTCTGAAGAGTTAGGTGGCGCAGATATTTTGATAAATAATGCAGGGGTGAAACAATTAACACTTACTGGAGAAGAACACCAGATAATAGAAATGTCTACCGACTTATGGGATGAGGTAATAAATACTAATTTGCGCGGGTGTTTTTTATGTACAAAAGCGGTATTGCCAGGAATGATGGAAAGGGAAAGGGGGAGAATAATCCACGTCACATCGGGCCATGGTAAGAAAGGACGAGTGAAACGTGCGGCGTATGTATCGTCTAAATTTGGATGTGAAGGTTTTCATTGGACTTTGTCACTAGAACTAGTTGGTACTCCAATAGAGTCCCTAGTTTTCACACCACCTCCTGGAGGAGTTAGGACCCAAGAAGCGGCTTTTGTGGCAGACCCATTGAGAGATATGAACCATGACCCAGAAGTAATTATTGAACCAATGATTAAGCTTGCAGCGGGAGGAGGAAGAAATGGAGGAAGATATCGTGGTGGATCAGATGGGATAAGCTATGAAGAAACAGACTATATTTTTAATTTAAAATAAATCTTCTTTTTTGTCTATAATTGTAGCAGAGCCCCCAACTTGCCAGACTTTGGTTGGTATCCCATAGGATTCTATCAATTCTTGGACACGTTTTACATATTTTTCTCTTGTGTTTATGTAAACTGTGGCCCCAGTGTCAGTTGAGAAATATGCCTCTACACCCTCATCAATCCTCAGAGAACGTATACCCTCAAAAATGCGCAGAGTTTCTGGTTTCCAATATATCCACCCGCTGGGACCGGTCATAGTAGTTGCTGCAAGAGAAATTGAATCTAGTTCTGCAAGGGAGAATAATGTCTTAAAATCACCCATTTCAATGGATTCCAAGGCTTTATAGATTTGAGATTCTGCATATTTGATTCGCGCGTTAAACATGTGACTAGCAGTAGCCTCTTTATGTGCAGATTCGGTTTCTTTATGTGCAGGGACTATGGCGACAACAATTCGAACATCTTCTTGAAATCCATCGTCTAATCTGTATGACTTACAGTCTTCGTCGATTTTACTTGCACGGAGAATTGAGAATCCACCAGTTACAGCACGGGCAGCTGAACTAGATCCACGTCTAGCGATAGTGGATATTTCTTCTAGGGAGAGATCTAAGTCTGCAGCAGAACACAATGCCATTGCTGCCGCTGCAAATCCTGAAGAAGATGATCCAAGGCCTATATTGGATTGAAACGAGTTTGTACTTTCTATCTTGACACTATGTTTTATTCCGGCTAGTTCTCTGACTCGGTCTACAACGGATACGACTCGTTCTGCAGATCTATTTTTAAGTAATTTTCCATCAATAGAATAATGATCTTGTTTTAGAGTGGGATCAAACTCTACTGTTGTTGTAGTATTGCTTGGGGCGGTGCAGACGCTGATGCTATCATGAAAAGGGAGTCTAAGTTCTGGGTCCTGCATGCCATGATATTTGACTAGTCCTTGTATAGGATGAGCCCTTGCAGTTGCCTTCATGGAGTGATGCGCGCATGTCAGAGGCTTAAAACTCTCGATGTTTACCAGGTTGGATAAAAATGACCTGCTTATGATGTATTGGAAGCAATTAGTTTCTTCAATATCCAAGTAATTACTATCAATAATACAATTAATATTCCAGCCATTGCCCCTAAAATACCAGTGAGAATAAATCCGTTATCCGGACCAGCTGATAAAGACATATCTAGATTTAAAAGAGGAATTTCAGATAAGAAATAAAGTACTTCGGGGTTGCTGGAGACATAAAGGAAAAATAGAGGAGATATTGTTTTCCCTAAATTCCGGATCCAAGACCCAATTGAAACGATTCCAGCTCTGATATCTCTAGAAGTATTTTGAGTGAGTAGACTAGTTTCTAATCCAGCTGCAAATCCTTCCATTATACCATAAAGAAGGCCCACGATTAAGAAAGATATAAAAGAAGTTGCTATGCTGAAACCAATTGAAACAACACCGATTAGAATCATACCAGATAAGACTATATACTCCATTGGGACTCTGCTTTTTGAAAGACGTTTCACTTGTGTTGCTACGGATGCGAGGCCCAGGCTCATCATACTAAAAACGAGCCCTGCTTCGCCAGCAGACATCCCATATTTTAGGACCATTAATGGTAAAAAAGTATAAACCCCATATTTTATGAAAAATCTCATGAAAACAACAGAATACGATATCAATACCGACCAATTTAAAAGAGCCTTTCCCAATAAACGAAAATAAACTTGTGAATTGATTTTTTCTTCTTTTTCTTTAGCCCCCATTTCTGGCATGTATTTGATTGTGTAAAGTCCAGCTGGTACCGCGATAAAGAAAAATAAAAAGGGGAGATTCCATGCAATTCCACCTAGAAGACCCCCTGCTATAGGATAGAAAAATTTGGCTAAGTTTATCGAAACTACTCTTAGGCCTTGGGCGCCAACTTCTAGATCTTTGTTTTTAGAAAACATATCACCAATAATAGTTCCAGACATGGGCATAATTCCACTAACCCCAATTCCCTGAGCAAAACGTAACCAAAGTATTGTTTGCATGTTATCTGTGAAAAAAATTGCAGATCCACAAATTCCAAAAAGTAGCAAAGAAATTGATAATACTATTTTTCTTTGGAAACGGTCAGCTATAAATCCCCACAAGGGGATGAAAATTAAAGCTGGAAATGTAAACCATGCTATCATATTTGCCATGTCTACGTGGGTCATCCCAATTTCTAAAGCCATTAAAGGAAATACAGGAGAAATAAAAGTGACCCCCATCATCGAAAGGGCACTTACCCCATAAAGAAATGTTGCGGTTCGGTGGAGTTCTGGTTTTGATTTAATAGATGAATTAGTAACCAAGTGCAACGCCATCCCTTCTAGGATCTGATCCACCGATTAGAGTTCCATTTTCGTTTGAATAAATGAATTGTCCGCCGCCGAAATGTTCCCTTGGATTAAAGAAAAGATGCTCTTCTAAAACCGTGTGACCTTTTTTACGGAGATCTTGAACAGTGGAGTCTGGCATTCTACTTGTTTCTAGAGCGATTGTAGTTCCATTTACCCACCTGAAACGTGGAGCATCTAGTGCCGCTTGAGGATTTAATCCAGAGTCTACAAGCGCCAATAAAACCTGTAAATGCCCCTGGGGTTGCATTGAACCACCCATTACCCCCCAAGATGCTCTGAATTCATTTTTTTCTCTAAGCATTGCAGGGATAATTGTGTGGAATGGTCGCTTTTTTGGAGAGATAGAATTGGCATGTTTTGGATCGAGACTAAAAGAACAGCCTCGATTGTGAATAAGAAATCCATTTGAAGAGAGTCCGCTTCCAAATGCCATGAAAATACTGTTGATAAATGAAACCGCATTTCCATCTTTATCAACTACTGAAATGTAGATTGTGTCGTTTCCACTTGTTGCAGCTTTTGGAACATAAGAACTAGCAACTTCTCCGATTTCTTCGGCGCGTTTTGATGCGTATTTTTTTGATAGCATCTGTTTTGTGGGGATGTCTACCATTGTTGGGTCTGAAATATATTTATGGCCATCTGAAACGGCTATCTTGAAAGCTTCCACGAGTTTGTGTATTCTTTCAGGATCGGTTATAGAAGTGGATAGTTCCAAATTCTCTGCTATGTTTATTGCTTCTAAAGCGATTAGACCTTGACCATTTGGAGGAGCTTCAAGTATATCGATTCCCTTATAAGTAGTGGAAATGGGATCGCACCATTCACCTTTATGCATTTCTAGATCTGTTAAAGATAAAAATCCCCCGTCCTGGTTGATAGTTTTGATCATTTGTTTCCCTAGACTGCCACCATAAAATTCGTCGATGCCTTCTTTAGAAATTGTTTCAAGCGTGTCGGCGAGTTTTGAGTTGGAAAAAATTTCCCCGGGTAAGGGTGCGTTTCCATTTGGAAGATACGTATTGACAGTTTCCTTGTAAGGTTTGATCCTATCTGAAGCAAAAGACCATTGCCAAGAAATATATTCACTTACAGGGAAACCACTTCTTGCATAATGTATTGCCGGTTCAAATGCTTCTGAAAGGGAAATTGTACCATATTTTTCGAGCAAGTCTGACCACCCAGCTAGAGCCCCTGGAACAGTTGCTGCTAGCCCACCTTTTGTTGGCATTTTAAGCTCCCCTTCAGTTGGTTGGGTATCTAGATTTTGGAACTCGCTTGAATCCGTGTGTGTTGCACAAATTTTTCGATAGTCATCTATATTAGCTTCCGCGGGGGCACCTCCACTGCCATTATAAGCACGATATTTGTTTTTGAAATGAACTAGAGCGAACATATCCCCACCTATTCCGGACATATGTGGCTCAACAACATTTAAAAGTGCGGCAGCAGTTACGGCCGCGTCAGCTGCATTTCCCCCATTTTCGAGTACTTTAAGAGCAGCCAAAGTGGCTAGAGGTTGACTAGTTGCGGCCATTCCGTTAGTGGCCATTGCTGCTGAACGTCTTCCGATGAATTGCCAAGGATAACTAAATTTCACTATGGTTATGTTTGGTTCACATAGCTTATTAACATATAGTTAAGTTCTTCGGTGAGATTTCATACCGGTGCATCATTTTTGATAATTATGCAGAGGAATTATTTTGAGCTTTGGAAAATTTTTCTGTGGGTGAATGGATCCTTCACTCCCACTCGGTTGATCCGGTTTCATATAAAGTGGAATCTTCAATTGGTTGGCTCGCAGAATCCATTACCATTTCAGAAATAAAAATGGGACAGTTTGACCTAACAGCTAAAGCTATCCCATCTGATGGGCGTGCGTCGAAAGAATATGCGTGGGGCTGTCCATCTACATATCTCTGAATATGGATTTGAGCATAAAAGGTTCCACCAGAGATATCATCTATTGTAACTTTGTCAACTGCCCCACCTAATTCAGTTACTATATTGAGCAATAAATCGTGGGACAGTGGCCTTTCACTTCTTTCATCCTGTAACTCAGATTGGATTGAATGTGCTTGATCGGGGCTGATATTTATTGAGACATAATTCCCATGCGATGTTAGGAATACCACAGGTGTAGCCGTTCCAAAATCACACCAACTAACCCCAACCCCATGGATTTCTGCTTCATATTCCATAGTTACTTGTAGGTATGAAGGGTAGAAAACTATTGCTTAGATATATAGAGTTTAATTAGACCCATATGGATAAATCGTCCCCCATAATTTGGTTAAGAATTGGGTTGGGGTTTTGCCCAATAAATAGAATTTTTTATTATTGATTGGATATCCTTATTATAATATACGGGATGAGTTTCATGCCCAGGCCCTAAGAAGAATATTTTTCCATTGCCTTTATTCCAGCAGCAACCGCTACGGAACACATCTCCTGCTTGGTTCCAGCTAATTAATATCAAATGATCAGGTTGGGGTATGTCAAATGGTTCGGTGAAAATTTGAGATTTTGGAATTTCAATATAATTAGATTCAATATTTTTTACTATTTGATGGTTTGGAGATACAATCCAAACTCTCTCAAGTTCATCTTTGTTTCTTCTCTTTGAATGACAAGTAGTACCCATGAGTAAATGGAATGGTTTTGAACGGAGACCAGAATGTAAAACTATCAAGCCCATGCCGTCTAAAACTCTTTGTTCGACACGTTTTGCTACTGAATCGAGTACCTCTTCGTTCTTATTATGAGACCACCAAAGTAATACATCTGTTTGATCTAATACAGAATCTGGCAAACCGTTTTCAGGGTCATCTAGAGTAGCAAATTGAACGTTGTGCCCATCCTCGTTGATAAACTCCCCTATAAAACGGTGGATTCCATTTGGATAAAGTGCGGCTGCATCCGTATTTTCTCTCTCGCTTCGGTATTCATTCCATATCGTTACATTGACCATAATTTAGCTGACTTTGATAATGACCTATATAGTTATTGATTCTGGAGGGTTGCTTTTAAAATGAGTTTTGTGTTTGAAAATGATTTTATTTCCCCATCTTCTATTATTATATCGAATGTTGTTTTTATATCGGTTGAGGCTTTGGTAAATAGTATTTGAAGAAGTTCTAGATTGGTAGAAGATGTTTTGGACTGAGCAGTCCAGAGATCATACGCGATAGTCTTTTTCAATATAAATGTTTCATCTATTGTGAAACCAACATTTTCGATCCAAGACGTCCATTGATCAATTGTGTGGCTTGTAATGTGAGTAGGGTCTCGCAAATGTTCAACTGTGTTAATAAAAGTAGATAGATGAGGCAAGTTTGGAGAAACATTATCTTCGAATAAGAAGAATCCATTTGTTTGCGAGACCCTAGCGACTTCGGATAAAAACGAAAAAGGATTGGGGAAGTGGTGGGCTGCGATTCTACATGAGATTGTATCGAAAGAGTCGTTGGTGAAAGGTAAAGATTCTGCGTCTGCTACTGCGACTTCTAAGCCAGGGTAAGCTTCGAGTGCTGTTTTTACCATTTGAATTGATGAATCTATGGCGATTATCCTTGAGGGTTTTTTTAGGAATAGATTTGCTGTGTGCCCTGCACCTGTTGCGATATCTAGAACAAACTTGGAATTAACGGTCCACTTTGATAAGATATCTAAATCTGTTCCAGATCTATGATTTTCACTTAGTAAATAATCGATTGAACGTTCCCCGAAAGTGGTTGCGATTTGTTTTTTTGTATAGGAAGAATTATTCATATATGGTTTTGGGAATTACTGAAATGACATTTTAGCTTGGATGGTCATACGCTGCGCCAACAGATTAGCATAGAGGGAATGGAAACGTCAAAATGCAGGTATAAAATATGTTTTTTAGATTCAATTGAAAGACGGCATTGTTTTGTTTGGGCACCTATAACGGCAAGAAGATGTTAGCTAGACAGTATATTCGAGAAAATCCAGAAGTGGTAAGAATTGCTGTCAAAAATAGGAACATGGGAGATGGATCAATTGTAGATAGATTTCTTGAAATAGATGAAAAATGGAGAAATATAAAAGCACAATGTGATGATCTTCGTCATGAAAGAAATAAAATCTCTGCCTTGGTTGGAGAACTAAAAAGTAAAGGCGATGATAGAGGTATGAAGGGTGCCATAATAGAATCTGGAGAGATTAAAACTAAACTTGAAAAATTGGGAGGAGATGTAGGTATGCTTGAAAATGATTTGGAGAAAATTCTACTTGAATTCCCCAATATACCTCATGAAAGTGTCCCATTGGGACTAGATTCATCGGGCAATATTGAGATTAGACAAGATGGGTTCGAAAATATGCGGAAAATTCTAGATAAAACGGTGCCACATTACGATTTGGGAGTTGAACTTAACATAATAGATGAGGAGAGAGGGGCTAAAATTTCAGGGGCTGGTTTTTATTTTTTAAAAGGGGATGGTGCACGGCTAGAACGTGCTTTAATCTCGTTTATGTTAGATGTTCACAGAGACCAGGGCTATACTGAAATTATACCCCCGATACTAGTTTCTTCTGAGTCGATGAAAGGAACAGGCCAGTTTCCAAAATTTATTAATGATGCTTATAAAGTGGAAGGAGAAGATCTATGGCTTTGTCCAACCGCCGAAGTTCCCGTCACGAACATGTACTCAGATGAGATTTTCCTTCCAGAAGATTTGCCGGTTAAGCACCAAGCGTATACCCCTAATTTCCGCAAAGAGGCAGGGGAGCATGGAACAGAAACGAGAGGAATTGTTAGAGTGCATCAATTTAATAAAGTAGAATTGGTTAATTTTTGCCATCCTGAAATGAGCTATTCACAGTTGGAATCGTTGGTGGAAGAGGCAGAAGAAGTCCTTAAGCAATTGCAATTGCCCTACAGAGTTATTTCACTATGTACGGGGGACTTGACTTTTTCTTCTGCTAAAACTTATGACATAGAGGTGTGGGCACCCCCAAGTGAGGGTGGCAGGGTAAAAGATGGGAGATGGTTGGAAGTTTCTTCTGCTTCTAATTTTGAAGAGTTTCAATCGCGCAGAGCCGGGATTAGATATCGTCCTGAACGCCATGGTTCCACTGAATATATACACACATTAAATGCCTCAGGTTTAGCACTCCCTAGAGTTATGGTTGCGATTATGGAATATTACCAAAATGAAGATGGTAGTGTTGACATACCTTCTGTTCTTCGGCCATATATGGGAGGTTTGGAAAAAATCAAGGGGAGTGAGGTGCTAGGAGAAAATGCAATTGGATCTGGGTTGAGAAATTAAATTTCAATGAGTCCATCTGTTAGATCAGATAAAGATGCAACTATTGTGTTAGCAGGAGTTTCGAGAGAGAAACGTGTCCCAGGAAACACATTTGAGAAACGTGTTTCAAATGTAAAATCCCCGTTGGGTTGGATTACAGCTGCTTCTATTTGACCATGTTCTAAATCGCGTATCCAGATAGTTTGACCGGATAAAGAAGGATCGGTGGCCCCACTGATGAGTCGGAGCGGTGGTTCTATTAGAGGAGTATTGCCAGATAAAGGTAAATTTCTATCGTGCCATTCCCAAAAACCTTCTTTTAAGACATATACATTAGTGAATCCAGAGCCTATTAGACTAGCTGCCCTAAGACTAGAGAGGTGGAGTGGGCATCCACAATAAGCTACAATTCGGTCGTTTTTTGGCCAGTTTTTTGTGGGATCGCCTGGCCCATATCCAGATGGGGCAGGGCTTAGAACTGATCCAAGTATATGTGAGCTGTCATATTGACTTTGAGATCTTGAATCTACAAAGCGCGCTTCCCCACGTTGGTGCCAATTGTAAACTGTATCTATCGGTGCCATATGGATTACTTGCGAGTTCACTTCTATTGTATCAAGTGTAGTGGGATTGAAAGGTGATTTTTGAGGTATATTTATTGGAAGAGGAGGATACCCATCGAATGGGTCTGTATCAGGTTGTAAATTGGATTGGGTAGACCCGATACACCCAGATACTACAATTCCAATACCTAATATCAAGTCCCTTCTTCGCATGGAATTCTATTTTGTAGGAGTATGTATTAAATGTTTGATTGTATTTTTGCCTAAATTATTGCTTTGATTTCAATGGGGTAGAATTAACCAAATTGCTACAGATAAAAGTGATATGCCTAGTATTAAATTTAATACACGTGCTTGTTTGGGTGTATTGAATAATTTTCTAAGGATAGTACCTGCGAAAGTCCAAACGCATAAAGATGAAAATGCTATAACTGAATTTGTCAAAGCAAATAGGATTTTTATACCGTACCCAGTTCCAAATTGAGAAGCAAATGTTGTCATTAAAATAATGAAATGTACCCAAGATTTTCCATTGACTATTTGTAATAAAAATCCTGTTGAAGCCCCTAGTAATTGTGTAGAATTGTTTTGAGACACATGTGTTGAAAAGGCTAATTTATAGGATAGATAACCTATGTAAATCGCGCCTGAATAGATTAATATCTGAATTAATTCAGAGTTTTTCTCAATGAATACTGCACCCAGTCCAATAGCAACTGATAGAGCTGCGAGACCAAAAAACATCCCGATCATTAGAGGAATGGTTTGCCGAAAGCCATGCTGAGATCCGTGAGCGGCGCAAAGAAGGTTGTTTGGCCCAGGGGAATAAGTCATTGTTAGTATAAAATAAAGAGTAACTGCGATGACCATCATATCCATTATAGACTTGAATATATGGAAGGAAAAAATTAAATCTTGTGTTAGCTGCATTCCTTCGGTTGTTTTTTGGTAAAGCAATGTGTACAATTGAATCAATGGATATACATATCCGATATGAAGGTGATGATGATCCTGCTAAATGTACAGCAAAAAGACTTTCACGTTTTGATTTGGTTGAATTGCACCGAACTATTCGAGCTACACCTTATGGAATAATTCTTAATCCATATTCTGAGAAGGCATTGTCACCTGAAGATGGAATCAGTAATGATATATTGGTGGCATTAGATTGCTCTTGGGAGAATGCGGACGAAGATATTTTTTCGATGAGAGGGGTTCATCGTGCGTTGCCTTTTTTGGTTGCTGTGAATCCGATTAATTATGGAAAACCGTTCAGGCTCACAACTGCCGAGGCAATTGCAGGTTCTTTGTTTATTTTGGGACATGAAGAACAAGCAGAAATGATTCTTTCTAAATTCAAATGGGGGTTGCATTTTCTATCATTTAATCGAGAACCATTAGAAGCTTATGCTGCTTGTTTAACGTCTGAGGAGATTATAGAAGTACAGCAAAGATATCTATCTGAATAAATAGTGAATTTTGATGGGTTTTTGAGTTGGTTTGACTCGAAAGTGTTTAATTGTGTTAGAATATACGTCTGTCTATGGGACGTTTTGAGCAGGCCGAGAAGCGATTACTGCAGAAAAAAATTTGTATGCGTTGTAATGCCCGTAACTCACAACGTGCGGTGACTTGCAGAAAATGCGGGTACAAAGGATTACGCACTAGAAAAAGAGAACGCCAAGCTGCATAAGAAATAACATTTTTTAAAGATGTATTAAGGACCATATTTTGGTTTTCTTTCTTTTGCTCGCTGGAGAGCTAATTCAATGACAGTATAGACATCTCCATGAAAGGCATTTCCATGGCCAGAATACATTTTGTTTGTTGTAGGAGATAACAGGGACAGAATTAGTTCTAAGCTAGATATTAAATTATCTCGAGAACCGCCGGGTAAATCTGTGCGCCCAAAACTACCGTTTTCAAATGCTGAGTCGTTATAGACCGCTATGTCCCCAGTAAATATCGTAGATGGTCCAAGGAAAACAACATGGTCTTCTGAATGGCCTGGGGTGTGTAGTGTTTCGTACCACTCATCCCCTATAAGCAGCCTCTGATGGTTAGTTAATTTTGATGTCATTCTAGGATGGCCATCATAGCAATATAATTCTGGAGAAAATGCATCCATTATTTCATCTAAAGATCCAATATGATCAGAATGTTGATGGGTTAGAAGTAAATAATCAATAGTAGAGGTATATTGTTGTAGAATTTTCACAGAGTTTCCCATTGACCCGGAATCTACAAGTGTTATTTTTTCACCGAGAATT
>Ga0302133_10000094_pt1 | contig 46420 bp, 37 predicted proteins | sample CB9_331_MG_FD_203121 | JGI IMG/M metagenome (GOLD analysis project Ga0302133, IMG submission 203121) | Marine microbial communities from Western Arctic Ocean, Canada - CB9_33.1 | ecosystem: Environmental > Aquatic > Marine > Oceanic | place: Canada: Western Arctic Ocean | collected 2017-09-19 | reverse complement strand
CGCGAGCCTGGCCATGATGTTCAAGCTGGCTCAATCGGCCTCGAAGAAATGGAACCGCTTACGCAGCCACGAAAAGATGACGCTCGTCGTCGAAGGACGTTCCTTCCAAGACGGAATTCTGCAGGAACTCGCCGCTTAGAAACATTTTCATAACACAACAATTGACAATAGCTCGTAGCGAAAACAGTTTTTGCATGATGCTGCCGGCGTGCTCTTTAGATGATGCCACCAGTGCTGCCGAACGCTATCGCATTGCCGCAAGCAAAACGCCGTTCCAAATCGACGAGCTTGAGTTGCAGCTCACACTTTCGGCGGGCGTTACGTTAGCCGGGCATGGGGAACCACCCGACAGCCTGATGAATCGCGGCCAAAAGGCGCTCGAGAAATCGCTGCATGCCGGCGGCAATCGCACATCCGTCGAAGAGCCGCCCACGGAAGATAATGTGACTGCTAATGATGCCGCTGCAGTTGACGATGTCACCACAGCGGATGATGCCGCCACAGCCGATGACGTCGTCGAAACGGATGACGTCGCCGAAACGGATGACGTCACGGCAACGGATGATGTTGCCGCTGAAGAATCTGTCGAAGCGGCCGAAGAGGCCCTTGCCGTTTCGTAGACTGTCGTTTGCCGACAGCAGGTCGTCAGCGCCTTCAGCCAGAAATGCGATCTAACGCCCGTTGCGCCAGTCGGGCGAGTCGAGGCTGTGAATCGTTGCCTGCTTTGTTCAAGGCTGCAATCGCCGTTTCTCCTGCCGATTGGCCGATTCGCCCCAGCGCCCACGCTGCGCGTTCGCGCACAATAACCGGTCGATCTGCTTCCAAGGCGGAGCATAATGCCGAAACCGCAGCAACGGCCCGTTCGGCCAATCTTCCAATCAGCGTGGCTGACCAATAGGCAACATCGGGAGCTTCGTCCGCCAACAACTCGATCAGCGCATCCAAGTCGGCAGCTGAGGGCGGGCCAAGCTCTTCCAACGCCGCCGCCGCCCACTCTCGCAACTCTTCATTGTCATCGCCGACACAGCGGGCGAGCGGCACGGCTGCGCCGCACGCATCGTCACCAAGACGCGACAGTGCCTCCGCTGCACTGCTCCGCACGCCGGCTTCGGAGCTGCTCAAATCGGAAATCAAAACAGAAACGTCCCGAACCATGCTCCTGCGCCTTCAGATGGATTAACGGAATCGACCACCAGCCGCAGCGAATTGTCGCTGCCGACTGATTTTCGATCAAGCCGAATCGTCGATACCTGCACTGACTTCGCCGCGGTTGCATTCTCAACTCGAACCCGTTGAGCTACGTTACCTGTTCTGTAAACCGCCGACTGAATGATCTGTCCATGTTTCTGATCCGCAAGCCGACTGCCCACATTCTTGCCGACATCCGCGATTCAAATCGCGACATGCCGCTGTCGTACAATGAGGTGGGCGGCTCGCGCGGCAAGCCGCCGTCGGGTTATGTCGTGGACCGCAATCGAGTGCGCCTCGGCAGCGGCAGGGCCACGTTCGAGCGTGCCAGGCAAGCCCTCAAATCGTGGCGAATGCTGCAACTCGGATGGGTCGAACCGTGCTGGCCCGATGCGAGGCTTCGCGAAGGCGAACTGGTGGGAACACTGGCTCGCGCTTGCGGGCTCTGGGTTGTCAACGTTTGCCGAATCGTCTACGTCAAAGAGACAGCATCGGAAGTCGGCGACGAGTTTTCCTTTGCCTACGGAACGTTGAAAGGGCATGTCGAGCGCGGCGAAGAACGATTCCGCGTCGAATGGCAACACGCCGACGACTCGGTTTGGTACGAAATTGTCGCCTTCTCCAAGCCTGGCATATGGCTCTCGAAGGTCGGCTACCCATATGTTCGCTACCAGCAACGCCGGTTTGCCCGCAACTCGCTTCAGGTGATGCAAAATCACCTCACCTGAAATCTGTCGCCAACGACCGTCTTGGCAGTAGCATCCAACAACGGAGATCGACTATGGTGAGGCAACGTGGCGCAAAAACGCCTGAGATATTCTGCCAAGTGATTTTTTCGTTGCATACATATTTGGAGGAGTGACAATGGCTGTGGCACGCTACCTGGCACCTTTCGCGGCTGCCATGATGATTGTTTTTGCCGTCGGCTGCGGATCCGGTAAATCGGCCGCCGAATTGAAAGCCTACGAGGCGGAACATCCTCTTGGTCCCTTTGAGGGCACCGATGGGGAGTTTACAACTACCGACACAGGCTTGAAGTATCGAATTACGCGCGAAGGTACCGGCGCAAAGCCGGCCGTGACCGGTGCCGTCGAGGTCCATTACGAGGGAAAACTGGCAGACGGGACAGAGTTTGACAGCTCGTACAAACGCCAGCGACCGGCAGAGTTCGGCCTGCAGGACGTTGTCGCCGGCTGGACCGAGGGGCTGCAACTTGTGGCCAAAGGGGGACAGATCGATCTGATCATCCCCTCAGAACTGGGCTATGGCCCAAGCGGCGGAGGACCGATCCCTCCCGATGCGACACTGTACTTCACTGTTGAATTGCTCGACATCAAACAGCCACCCCAATCGCCAGAGACTCCCGAAAGTGCCGATCCGGCTGGCATCGACCCGGCCATTCCGAAGTCTACCACTCCACCTGGTCTTGGTCCCTTTGCCGACACGGAAGCGGACGGGAAATTCTTGACCACCGGTTCTGGAATGATGTACCGGATCACGCGCCAGGGCAAAGGGAAAAAGCCCAAAGCGACAGACACTGTTTCAGTTCACTATGCAGGAACGTTTGCCGACGGCAAAGAGTTTGACAGCTCATACAAGCGCAACGAGCCAACCGAGTTTCCGCTCAACGGCGTAATTCGCGGTTGGACAGAGGGCCTTCAACTGGTCGGCGAAGGTGGCAAGATCCAACTGATACTCCCTTCGAATCTGGCATATGGCCCGCGCGGAAAAGGATCAATTCCCGCGAATTCGATACTGTACTTCACCGTCGAATTGCTGAAGATTAATCCGTAGGCGGTTTTTAAACAAAGATGACACTGTTCGGATGCTGTTACGTCAAAAAATTGACACGAACAGTTATTCCAATCGATGCCGCAACACCTGGAAGTGAATCGTTCCATGCCGAGTTGCCCGACTTGCAATGCCGATAACGCATCGACATCGAGTTTCTGCTCCGCCTGCGGCGCGGCGCTCGAAGACACACTGGCCAACCCGTATGCCAGTGAGCCAGCAAGTCGTTCACCGACCGAGGACGCCGCACCAACAAACCCCGGCGATTCCCAACTTCTGGAATTGCTGCGCGCAGGCAAGAAGATTCACGCCATCAAGATCTACCGCGACAAAGCCGGTTGCGGCCTGAAGGATGCGAAGGATTATGTGGAGTCGCTCGGCAGTCGGCACGGTATTGCGACGGTGAGTGCAGGAGGATGTGCGGGCATGCTGTTGCTGATGTTCGCCGCACTGTCGGCGGCCGTGGCCGTTTCCGTCCACAGTTGGTGATTTTAACCCAAAGTCGAGAATCATTTGCGACGAGGTGCCGGCGGTGAGACTGCTCAGAGAGTTGATGCAGCTTCAACAGCAGCGAGGATTTATCGACGAGGCTGCGCTGCGTGAACTGTCCACCCGCGAGCGTGTTCCACTCTATCGACTCGAAGGATTGGTCAGCTTCTACCCGCACTTTCGTCGCACGGCTCCACCAACGGCCGCCGTTCATGTTTGCCGCGACGTGGTCTGCTCCATGCGGGGCTGCGGGGAACTCACATCTGAACTGCGCAGCAGCTTGCACAACAACGGCGACGTCGAACTGCATGAAGTGTCGTGCCTCGGCCGTTGTGAGACGGCTCCTGCGATTTCGATTAACGAGACACCCGTGCCGCAGGAAACCGTGTCCGATTTCGATGCGCTGCTCGAACTCATAAACGAGCCAGGCAAATTGCCCCCTGATGAGTCCCCCGCGGCATCGCCGCAGTGGAAGTGCGATCCCTACCGGACAACGGCCGACCGCTACGGCACCGTGAAGGCGCTGACCGCTGGAAAAAACGATGTGGGCGCGGCCTGTATTGCCCCACTCAAGTCGAGCAATCTCCGCGGCATGGGCGGTGCCGGATTCCCCACCGGGCAAAAGTGGGAGCTTGTGGCCCACGAGCAGGCGGAACCCAAATATGTGATTTGCAATGCCGACGAGAGCGAGCCGGGGACATTCAAAGACCGCGTCATTCTCGAAACGTTGCCCCATCTGGTTGTCGAGGGCATGCTGCTGGCCGGACTGACCATCGGCGCCGAACAGGGCATCGTTTACATCCGGCATGAATACGAACAACAACGGCGCGCCTTGGAAGCCGAAATCGCCCGCGCCCAGGCAGCCGGCATCCTGGGGGACAACGCTGCCGGTTCTGGATGCAACTTCGATATCGAAATCTTCATCTCTCCCGGCGGGTATATTCTCGGCGAAGAAACAGCGCTGCTGGAAGCGCTGGAAGATAAACGCGGAGAGCCGCGCATTAAGCCGCCCTATCCCGGCACGTACGGTCTCTGGGGCAAACCGACGCTCATCAACAACGTCGAGACATTTGCGCTGGCAACGTCCATCGTGCATCACGGCAGCGGGTGGTGGAACGAACAAGCAGCGGGAAATTATGCCGGCCTGAAATTCGTTTCAGTTTCCGGTGACATCGCGAAACCGGGTGTGTACGAAATTCCGGTCGGCACGACGGTTGCGGAACTCATCGAGCGAGCTGGCGGCATGCGAAATGGACGAGCGTTGAAGGCATTCTTGCCCGGCGGAGCCAGTTCAAACTTCCTCACCGCCGCCCACGCGAACACGCCACTCGATTTCGAAGCGATGCAGCAAGCCGGCAGCATGCTCGGCACCGGTGCGGTCATCGTGATCGACGACACCCGCGACCTGTTCGTATTAGCAACCAACATTGTCCGCTTCTTCCGCAACGAGTCGTGCGGCAAATGTGTACCCTGCCGCATCGGCAGCGAAAAAGCGGTCGAACTGCTCGAAGGCGTACAGGACGGCAGTCGCGAAACGACAGAGCTGCAGGTGCTGACCGAGCTCGGCGAGACGCTCGAACAGACGTCAATTTGCGGCCTGGGACAGGTCGCCCTGAATCCGATTCTTTCGATGCTGAAGCAGTTCCCCGGCGAGGCGCCGTAGCGTAGAACGCTGCAAAATCAAAGCCTGAAGCGCAAGCGAAGGATGACTCCAAGGCGATGCCAGCAAGCTCCTTCGCTTGCGCTTCAGGCTTAAATACTTGGGGCTCTTGTCTCCCGTCAAGCCAAATTCGCAACTTCACAACTTGCGATTCAGGCTTTAATCGACATAAACAATCAATCAGCAGTTACCGTCAGTCACCGAGATGAAACAACCGTTTCATCGCGTCGATTAGCCCGTGAGGCGTACCCTCTTTCGCTTCATCCTTCAGGGCCTTTAGCGGCGGGTGCAACAGCTTGTTGACGATTCGTTCGATCGACTGTTCGATTTCACGAACGTCTTCAGCGGCGAGGTGGCTCAATTTCTTATTAAGCCGTTCGACTTCCTGCCGGCGGATGTCGTGCCATTCCTCGCGCAATCGTTTGACCACCGGGCCTGTCGCCTGGTGATAAACATCGTGCATAAATTTCGCGGTCTCCTCTTCAATCAGCCGCTGCGCACGTTCGATCTCTTTAACGCGTTTGCCCCGATTGCGTTCGCAGGTTTGCTCCAAGCTGTCAATGTCGTACAGGAAGACACTATCGTCGATCTCGCCGACGGCCGGTTCGAAATCGCGAGGCGCTCCCAAATCGAGAACGAATACCGCCCTTCCCTCCCGCTTCTCCAGCACCTGCTGAAACCGCGGAACATCAATGATCGGTCGGTCGGCACCGGTTGTACTCACAATCACGTCGGCGGCGACCAGGCATTCGTCGAGCTTGTCGAACGGCTCCGTTCGGCCGCCCCACTCAGCAGCCAACTCTTCAGCACGTTTCAGGCTGCGGTTGACGACGATGATATCGCGAACACCTTCCTCTTTCAGATAACGAAGAGTTTCCTCCGCCATCTCGCCGGCACCAATAATGAGTACCGTTTTGTCGTCGAAGCGGTCGAAAATACTCTTGCCGAATTCGCCGACGGCGACGCTGGCAATGGAGACGCGACCTTCGGACAGTTTGGTTTCGGTCCGCACGCGTGCCGAGACTCTTAACGCTCCCTGAAATAATGCATTGGTCAACGGCCCACAGGCGTCGTTTTTCATCGCGACGTCGTAGGCCTCTTTCACCTGGCTGACAATCTGCGGCTCACCCAGCACCATGCTATCGACGCTGGAAGTGACCTCGAACAAATGCCGCACGGCGTCCGGCCCGGTTTGCTCCAAGAGATCATCGACGAATTCGTCGAGTGGAATCTGGTGGAAGTCGGCGAAGAACCTCGCAATCTGCTGATGCGTCGGCGCTTCGTCGGGCGATTCGTGGGCCGCATACAGTTCAACGCGGTTACAGGTTGAAAGCACAACGATTTCTGAGTCGGGAAAATCGACGCGCAGCCGATCGTAGGCAGCGTGTAATAATTCCTCAGACGAGAACGCCAACCGTTCGCGCACCGCCAGCGCCGCGGAATGATGATTGCAATAGACCACTTGCAGATTCAAAGAACAAACTCCAACGTCATTTCAGATCCCACGGGCCGCAGCCCGTGGGCTTTGCTTTCCTGGCTCTCAGCTCTAGACACTCGACGCTTGGCTTTTTCTAGTGCCACGTTTGAATTACATCGAGGTCGCCGGTTAACACCTGCAGGCTGATGATAGTTACCAGCAGGAAGCCGAACGCCCAGATAGTTGTCCAGGCCACCTGTTTCCCGACCGGTCGCCTGGTTGCCAATAACCAGACGAAAAACACGAGCATCACCAACCAGACAATACTGTTACTGATGACGATCGGGTCGGCGAATGAAATGGGATTCGGCCCCTTGCGGGAAAGAAGGCCCATAAAAACGCCAAATAGCATTCCCAATGTGAGCAGCGGCACCGAGATGATGACCGCCGAGCGGTTCAGTCGCGCTAACCGCTCAAGGCTGGGTAAAGCCAAATCGTTGGCCATCGCCTGATGATGTTTCAACCTTCGATGCTGATAAAGGTACATCACGCTCAGCACAAAACCGACCACAACACCGGTGATACCAAACACCAACAACGTGGCATGGAGCATAACCCAGCCACTATGGGCCTGTTCGATGGCAGCTTTCGGCCCGACGCGAAGATTGGGACCGTCGCTGACGAAATACGCCATGATGATCAGAACAATCACCACGGGCAACAGAAACACCCCCAATGGCAACTTGCGGTTGAGGGCCGTCAGAAGCAGGTACGATCCAATCACCAGCCAAGCCAGCACGAGCATCCAGTCGTGTGTTGAGCTCAACAGCGGCGGCTTTCCGGTTTGCCCGCTGCGATTGAGCAAATAGATCGTATGGGCGACCATGCCGGCGGCTGCGGCGACGAGGACGACAATGCGGTTGATCGAAATTTTCCGAAACCACCGCGCAATCTCCAGCCCGAAGGCAACCGCGTAGCTCGCCAAAAAACAGAATACAGTCACACTTGGCATCCAACCTCTCCATTGGTTCTCGCCGCCGGAATTCGACGTGAGTTGATTATACACTGAGAGGCCATCCTACAGGCAGTGCGATTTGGAGGCATATTTCCGCACAAATTCGAGGTCAATGGCGATATTCGTGTTCCAGGTAGGAAGACCGGGTAGATTCGATGTCCGAATGTCGGCCTGTGGCACGTGTCGGGCCAGATAGAAAACGGCACGCATATTCATCGCTGCCGCGTGTTCTGTTCGATGTCGAGCATCAATTTTATCAGCTCGGCAAACGCCAAAACGGTGACACTCCAGAATGCGCCGCCCACCAACGAACCGAGACCAATACCAACGGCGGCCCAACGCTCCGACTGATCATTGGCCTGAAAAACGGCCACGACGCCCGCAACAAATGCCACCACCGTCGCCAGAATAATTACCGCCGCCAGGCAGCGATAGAACAACGAGATGACGCGCAGCGCCGGATATTTTCGGCGCTAGCGACCGGCCGCAGCGTCTCGTTCACCCGCCGCTGCCTCAAACTCTACGTCGGCCCTTAACGGCGGTTCCAAGTTGGAACTGTCGGCGAAAGTGCTATCGGACTGCTGCGTCACGGCTGGCACTGCCGCCTGTTCGTCATCCGGCTGACATTTCGGGCAAGACGTTGGGCGGGGTAAATTAGCGGGAATCGCATAACGCCGTTCACACTGCGGACACTGCCACTCGATTCGTTCAATTGCCATGTTGAAAGACGGAATCTTGTGAAAGAACATGGGCGGAAATAAACAAGACCAAACAACACGATATCACGTATGGCAGATTCTCGATATACGCTGGCAGTCTTGGTCAATGAGTGGATTCAACAGCCGTCTGCGCGCCAGTTGAAGCCCTTACTCGGCGCAACACGTAGTAGGCGATCACAGCTGTAAGTAAGACAAGCCCTACCAATCCAGGCATCATCGCCAAGAACATTCGCAACGTTGTCGGTCGCTTCTCCAACGACGCGTCGCTTGGAGTCGCCGGATTGTAAAAAACTGCACAATTTGTTCCAGGGGCGAAACGTGCAGCAGTCCAGTTCGCCATCCGTCTATTCTCAGGAAGGCCGAGCCAGATGCCGCGAAAACGCTGCGCGGCTACGACGTATTGGTATTCGACTCTCGGAACTAAATATTGCCCCGATGTTCCTCCATCCTTGATGACGCGCGAGGCCAAAACGACTCCTCGAACTGAATTGGTATCGCGTGTGCTGATGCTGTCAATCACCATGTAGGTCGAACAGCCAAGCCACCCGATTCCAATGACGGCCATCAGAACTTCACGGATAGTCGGCATCGTTCGACGCTTCATCCGACATGCTCCGCCATCCAGATGTACCAACGCTGTCCCTCAGTCACCTCTGCTCGGCCAGAATCGACTGGTACGCCTCCACCGGCAAATCCTGTCCGGCAATCGCCTTGAACTGGGCGGAAAGCTGGTCGATGTAGACGTCGGCCGGTTCGACGATTTTGCAGCCACGCTGACGCGCTTCAAAACAGAAGGGGGAATCGCTCGGTAACCGGCAGACATCGAGCACGGTCATATGCGTGCGAAAATACCCCGCGTTCATTTCCGATTTCTTATGACCCATTTTCAGATTGGGATCGGTCAGTATAACGAGGTCGGCCAGTGTGTCGTACAGACTGGCAAAGGGGACGACGCGAATTCCGAATTGCTTTGCGACGCGCTGCGCCTGCTTGTCGTTCGGTGCCGTTACGCTAACAACGCCCTTGCGGCGGTGAATGCCGTGAATCATTGCTTGCGCGGTTCCGTTGGCTCCCACCACCAGAACATTTCGACGGTCGAGCGGACGGTCGTCGGAGTTTTCCTTGCCGAGCTTGTCCTCAATCGCCTTCAGCGCGCTGCGCCAAATCATGTTGTAGGCGTTCCATCCGTTCTTCTGTTTGAGCAGCAGGTCGGCGTAACCGCTCTGTTGCGCGGCCTCTTCGGCGTGTTCGGCGAATTCCAATGCCTCCGTCGAAAGTTCCGGACGCACCACGAGCATGTTAACCCGCAGCGTTTCGAGCCGTTTGGCCAGTTTGTCGAGGCCGCCAATTTCCAACGGCAAACAGCGTGTCTCTTTTTCGAGCAACTTGAAACCGGCATTCAGAATGCGGACGGTCAACGTCTCACGCGGCCCGAAGCCAACCACACCGACGAGCTTGGTCTTCTCGCCAATTTCCTTCCAGTCGTACAGTTCGTCCAACTCGAAGATGCTGGGCTGTCCCTCGTGGGCTTCCATCCCTTTTTCGAGGGCGGCGTAAATCCACGGCGAACCGAATTTGCGACCCAACAGCGAAAATGTGATGCCCGGCCGCCCCAGCCCCATGCCAACCACCGGCAACTCGCGTTTCTTGGCGACCGCCGCCAGCAACGGCCAGGCGGCATCGAGATTGGGCGTGGGACAGGTAAACTTGACGACATCGGCATTCGCCTTGTACGCCTCAATGAAAATGTCGTCGATCTTACCCAACGGACGATCGATGCTGGTGTAACTGATGACCCGCTTGGTCTTCCCGAAACGCGGCACACTGCCGGCGATATCGAGTTCCAGCTCGATGTAATCGGGGCCCGCCCCAATTGCCTGCCGCAGCAATCCCAGCCGCTGCTCTTCGGTCCCCGTAAAATGTCCCCCATCGGCCTTCCGGCGACAGGAGACGAGAATCGGTTTGTCGAACCCGGAAATCAAATCGCCGACGTCCGGCTCCTTGGCCAGATGATCGAGACAGACTTCAATCATGTCGCAGTTCCGCGACGCATTGAGAATATCGACCTTCGCAAGTTTACGCGACGTCGGAGTGACGGAGATGCAAATCATCGGGTTGGCTACATTAATGGAGAATTGCGAGTTGTTTTTTAAACGCAAAGATGCAAAGAGCCGCAAAGGTTCGCAAAGTATGAAATGAGAGGCTCCACTAACTCAACTCTGCTGCGACTCAACGAGGAGCACGCAATTATCACCTTCTCTTTGCGCATCTCTGCGGCTCTTTGCATCTTTGCGTTTCAATCTTTGTCGTCAATCAACATCACTCTCAGAAAGAATCCGATCGTAAGCCTCTCGTGCGCGATCGTATGCCGCTGCTGCTTCGGCTTGCTCGTTGACGCGGATTTGGCCTTTCTTGGAATTCCAACAGACATCGACCGCTTTGCGGCACCACTGGGCGCTTTTGCGGCTGGCGCGGATGGGTTTGCCGGCGACTTCGACGAACACCGGGTTGGTATGAACCGAAGGCAGGATTCGCACGGCGACCCAACTTGACTGCTTCAAGTCGACGTTGAATTCGAGCGACTGTTCGCTGCCGTCGGCAGGGATGTTCTTCGTCGCCACCGCGTGGCCATTGACGATCAACTCGACCGGCACCGTTCGCGTTTCGCCGATGCGGCAGCGTTCGATATGCCAGTACGGTTTCGCATCGAGCCGCGATTTGCGGATGCGCTCGGTATTCGGCGTCGGCTGCTTTGCCAGCAATGCCGATGCGTCGAATGAAACTTTCACCTTGCCCGGCTTTTTCAGATTCAACTGACTGATCTTGTTACTGGAACCCGGTTCGCCGACGGCGACGCCGTTGACTTCGAAATCGAGAATATGACTGCGACCGTCGCCGCAGTAACTGCGACCGTTCTTCACGCCTTGAATCCACGTGTCGAAATCGAGCGGTTGACCCGGATCGAGCTTGACGTAAATCCGGCCGAGGCCGACCTTGTCGCCGTAGATGCAAGGGAAATCGGTCTCGCCGCTGATGCGCGCCCGGTATCCGCAGTTGAGCGTGTGATACCAGACGTTCAACTCCCAGATGGACGGCGTATCGACAGCCGAAATGAAATCGCAAACACCGTCGGCAACGGTGACGATGTACTCGTTCGCACCGATGCCGTCGAAGCGCGGCATGGCGTAATCGGGCAGTTTGTCGGCGGCGCGGCCGTTCCAGCCGGCGGGCCGATTACGGTAGTTGACGAACCCGCGTTGGCCGCCGGGCAAGACGTCGGGCAGTTGCAGTCCCCAGCCACTGTGACTGTAACCAACGATGCCACCCTGTTTCTTGCCCCATGCCAGAATCGGTCCGGTCCAACTGGGCCATTCTCCAATAACCGACGTCTGCTTTCCCTCGAAACGCCCCGATTCACCGCCGTAGGTCCAATTGAACGTGGTCGGCTTGGCGTAGCTGAAGTCGTCTTCTTTCAGTCGCAGCAGGCAGAGGTGTCCCGCGTGTGCTGACGGGAAACCGCTCACTTCGACGTCGTACCGCATCAGATTGTTCGGCCGCGAAAGGGCCGACGTCTTTCCTTCAAAGTACGACTTCTGCGCGTACCAGCACGGCCCCCAACTCAGCACACAGCCAACGTTGAGGTCTTCGCCCAGAATGTGCCGCATCATGTCGGCGGGGGTGACACCTTCGGTTGGGTTTTCGTAGTGCGCACAACCGGCGGCGTGCACGTGATGATCGCCGGAGAACCACAGGCGTTTGGCCGGATGCGTCCAGCGGCGCAATTGGAATTCGGCCCGATGACTGACGACACCACGGGGGACAACCAGTTTGGTGGTTTCTTCGTAATACTCGGGACCACGAGCGATCATCACCGAGTATTCACCCGGCGGCAGATGGATCGACTCGCCGTCGGCCCGATAGATTTGATTGTGAAAGAAGAAATCGGGCGCGAGACGTCGCGCAGGATTGGGGTAGATGCGGCCGAACTTATCGCGAATGACAAACGCCGCCATTGTCGGCTTGCCGTCGGCGTCCTTTACGCCCAACGAAATTTCAACCGCCGGCACCGACTTGAACAGCACCGGCACGGCATTACGAAAACCGATGTCCTGCGTCCCCTGTCCAACATTGAACGCCAACTTCGCTTCGCGGCGACCGACATCGCGGCTGTAAAGCTGGATGATTCGGTATTCCAATTCCAGACCGGAAAGCTTCGGTTTCAACGGTTGCTTGTCGAACATTTCAATCGACAGAAACCGCTGCGCGACATCGGCGGCCGAGATGTCGATCTTCGGGCGTTTCGCTCCACGACTGCGGCGAAACTGCGGGGCCGCATTCGGGCTGACGGCAACCAGCTTGGGATTGATACCCGCTTGATTCGACACTTTCACCAGAAATGTCCGCCACCCCTGCTGCACCAATTCCTTGTTGGCGTCCCCCTCCGCAACTTTAACACGGCTTTCGGCGCTGATCTTAACGCCCGCCACACAATACTTATCAAGAATGCGTTGAATGCCGGTGATCGATTCGGTGGCATCGGTATTCCGCATCGCCACCCGTAACGTCTTCAAGTCGGCTGGGCTGAATGGCGCACCGACATAGTTCATCGCTTCGATGAGCCGCTCGGTCGCTGCGACCAGCGGCTGCTGTTGCACATCGGTGACAATCGGCAACCCATCAGCATGAACGGCCGACGCGAACGACAGCGTGGACGCAAACAGCAATGACGACAACAAGCCAGGCCGGCAGACGGACAGAGTCGCGCGCATTTCTGCTTCCTCTCGATGAAAACAATGACGAGGCGAACAACAGGACGGCGTTACAGAACGCAACAACCGGGTCGACGCCCCATTGTGGAACGGTCAGGCGATGAGTGCAAGGAAGAAGATGGCGTTTGTCGATGAGTTGCTTAGCCGCGACGCACCGCGAACCGCCCCATTACTAACCAGCTGAAGTTCAAAGGTGTTTGTCCAGGAACTCCAACGTCAGTTTCACGGCCCGATGATCGGTCGCCGGAATGTCTGTTCCCTCGATGGTCTCGGTCACCTCGATGAACTCAATCTGCATCTTCTTGCGATAATTACGTTGAGTGCAACGGTTGCGAATCGACTGCGAAATCAGAATGTGATCGATCTGGTTCCGTCGTCCGGAGAATTCGTAGGTCCAGTGTTGACGAATGCGCCGATTGAATTCGTCGCTGGACTCACTGTCGCGCCGCTTGAAAAACCTGGGGCCGCCGGTCTGCGCGAGATCCTCGTTCAAATCGTCGAGACCACGAATTCTCCTCATCGCAGGCTGACCACGATGGTCGTTCAGGTCGCCTACCACAATCACATGTTTGTTCTCAGCAAGTTGTTTGAGATAATTCCGACGCACGATCGATGCCTGCGCGATCCTCTTCGCGTCACTCTCGTGGCCGCCGCGTTCGCTCTTCAGGTGCACCGGATAAAGATACACGACTTCGCCGTCAATTCTGATTGCGGCCCGCATCCCTTTGGAGACCGTCGTCTCGTCTTCGGATTCCACGTCATCCAGTTCACCGAAAAACCCTTCGCGGCCCGGAATACGCGGCAAGATCGACCCCTCGACGAACGGTCGCCGGGAGAGAATGGCAACATTTTGATTCGTAAACTTGTCGCTCGAATCGGCGAAGGCCAGATGGGGATAGTTTTTCTTCAATTCGTCGTGCAAGACTGTGACGTCGTTTGGCGAGGCGTAAATGCCATTCACCCTAGACACGCGAGCGACTTCGGTCAGCACGATCACATCGACGTCAATCCTCTCGATTGTTGCGGCGATTGCTTTGACCGCTTTTCGATATTGCTGCTCGCGGAAGCCGTCTGCCGCCCACGTTCTCAGCTGTGCTTCGGTCCAGGAACGACGATCGAACGGTAGACCGAATTTCACGTGAACGGTCTTTGGCGACAAGAACTGGCAATTGAGCGTGGCAATGGTCACCGTTTCCGCAGCGTTCAAAGACGATGTCCAGCAGACGAGCAATGCAAAAAAGAGCCAGCGCATGGTCGGACCTTTCGTGACAATGTTTTATTGACTTCACACGCCACATTTACGGAATAGACCGACGTTCGGCCGGTTTGTTATCGGCGGGGTGGCCGAAGCTGGAGTTTTTACGAAGCCCCGGTGATCGCGCAAGACCGGGGCTTCCCTTCGGTCCAGTCCCGGCCATCCGATTGCGGTTGTGAAACGACGTCGAAAATCAGGCCAGCAACTTCTTCACAACGTTCCCCGCCACATCGGTCAGGCGGAAATCGCGGCCCTGGAAGCGGTACGTCAGCTGCAGATGGTCGAGGCCCAACAAATGCAGCACGGTGGCCTGGAAGTCGTGGACGTGAACCTGGTCTTTCACCGTGTAATAACCCAACTCATCGGTTTCGCCGACGGTTGTACCTCCTTTAATTCCGCCGCCCGCCATCCACATCGAATAGGCGTCGATATGATGGTCGCGGCCGGCCGTGTCGCGCGGCTCGCCTTGCGGGGTGCGGCCGAATTCGCCGCCCCAAATCACCAGCGTGTCGTCCAGTAACCCTCGTCGCTTCAAATCGCTAATCAACGCGGCTGCCGGGCGATCGGTCTCGCGGCAGCGGTCTTCCAGCGGCTTGTCCAGATTGGTACCGGGGTTGCCGTGATGGTCCCAATCGGTGTGATACAGCTGCACGAACCGCGTTCCCTTTTCCACCAGACGCCGTGCCAACAAACAATTGCGACCAAACGACGGTTTGGCCGGATCAACGCCGTAAAGATCGAGTGTCTCTTTCGTTTCGCCGGCGAGGTCCATCAATTGCGGCGCGCTGGTTTGCATGCGGTAGGCCATTTCGTAGGCGGCAATCCGCGTCGAAATCTCGGCATCGCCCACCTGCTTGAGCCGTAACGTATTAAGCTGTGCGACGGCATCGACGAATTCGCCCTGCTGTTTCGGGCCGATGCCCTTGGGCGTCGAGAGATTCAAGATGGGGTCAGCACCGTTCAGGAACGGCACTCCCTGGTATGTCGTTGGCAAAAAGCCGCTGCCCCAAAGTGGAGTCCCGCCGCGCGGTCCACGGGGACCGGAATGCATCACGACAAAACCGGGCAGATTTCGTGATTCGCTACCGATGCCGTAGGTGGTCCATGCGCCCATGCTCGGCCGGCCGAATCGCGGCGAACCGGTGTTGGTGAACATCTTCGCCGGACCATGATTGAACACGTCAGTCTTCATACTGCGAACGATAGCGATGTCGTCGGCGTGCGCGCTAATGTGCGGCAGCAATTCCGAAATCTCCGCACCGCTTTCGCCGTGCTTTTTGAACTTGCGGCGCGTGCCCAGCAGTTTGGCGTCCTTCTTCAAAAATGCAAACCGTTTGTTCTCGACGTACGACGGCGGAATGACTTGCCCATCCAACTCCTGCAGCTTGGGCTTGTAATCGAACAACTCCAGATGGCTTGGGCCACCCGCCATGAACAAGTAGATCACCCGCTTGGCCTTGCCGGGGAAATGCCCGTCGCGCGGAAAGAGCGGGTTCGTCTTCCGGTCGGCCGTCTTCGAGTCGGCGGCCAACAGACGGCCATCGCTCATCAACGACGCCAACCCCAGCGCACCGAGATTGACTCCACAACCGGCAAAGAAGTGGCGGCGGGTGATGTCACGCAAGGCTTGTTGTTCGGTGTTCATGGTCAGCATTCTCGTTCCTGTTTACTGGTTTCCAAGCTCCAGCTTGGGTACCCGGCTTCTCGAAGCTCTGCTTCGCTCGATCGAAAGCAAAGCTTCCAGTCCTCTTCTGCGATGCGCGCGATCAGCGTTCCCAAGCCGGAGCTTGGGAACGAGTGGACGCATCGATCTACTCCCGTGTAATGAACTCATCCAGATTCAAAAAGACGCGGGCCACGGCGGTCCACGCGGCCGCTTCGGCTGCGCCGATGCCTTCTGGACGAATCGCCGGTGCCACTTGTGCGGCATCCTTGTCCGCCGATTCAAATCGTTTACGTTGTTGCGCGACAAATTGTGTGAGGACTGCGAATTCCTGTTCGCTTGGCTCTCGCGACAGGCAAACGCGGAACGCGTACAGCAACCGTCCCGAGTCGTCTTTGGGGCCGTCAGTCAGAATGCGCGTCGCCAATCCTTGTGCCAATTCAAAGAACGAATGATCGTTGGCCAGTGTGAGTGCTTGGAGCGGCGTGTTGGAGCGGGCACGACGCGTACAGGTGTTGTTGGCACGCGGGGCATCGAATGTCGGCAGGAACGGATACGGATTTGATCGCCAGAAATAGACATACATTCCGCGACGGTAGCGGTCGTCCCCTTTGCTTTCCGGCCACGCTTTGGAGACCTGCGTGAGCAGGTTGATGCCTTTCGGCTGTGGCGGATAAACGCCCGGTCCACCCAACTTCTGCGACAGCAGCCCGCTCGACGACAAACAGACATCGCGAATTGCTTCGGCTTCAAGTCGAATCCGCGATTGTCGTGCGAGCAGTTGGTTGCCCGAATCTTTCTCGTAGAGTTGGGGACTGACACGCGACGACTGCCGATACGTTGCCGACGTCACAATCCGCCGGTGTAACCCCTTGTTATCCCACCCCGAGGCGACAAACTCGATTGCCAGCCAGTCGAGCAGTTGGGGATGCGATGGTGCCGTTCCCTGTGTGCCGAAGTCGTTCTCGGTTTCAACCAGTCCCGTCCCGAAGAACAACTGCCAATAGCGGTTGACCGTCACGCGCGGCGTCAGCGGATTCTCTTTTGAGACCAACCAGCGGGCCAGATCGAGTCGCCCGGGGTTCTTAATATTCTTCGGCAACTGCGGCAAGACGGCCGGAATCTTCGGCCGCACGATGGCCCCTTTCCGTAGAAAGTCGCCGCGAATCATCACGAAGCTTTCGCGCGGCTTCTTCACCTCACGCATAATCATCGTCGTCGGGATGATCTGTGTGAGTTCGCGTTCGGATTTCTTTAACGCGTTCAATTTATCGACGAGCGGTTGACGTGTTTCATCGGTCCCGCTGTACGCGGCCTTCAGCACGGCTTTCTGGCCGGGGGTCCGCTTGTCGGAGACGACGGCCACACTCGCTGCGACACCGGCCGGCACGACATGACCTGCCGACAATTCGCTGGTTACCGACAGCCGAAACCGGCCGATGAGATACTTCGCCGACTTGCTTTCGTGCTTCAGCGAAAACGTCAGTCTGGTCCCGACCGCCTGTTCGAGCGGCTGCTGTAGCACGAAAATCGCTTCGCGATCAACGTTGGCACTGCCCTGCCCTTTGGCAACGTTAATCGCCCAGCCGGTCTGTGCGTTGTCGTCGATGGCATGCGCTGCCGGGAATCCATCCTGCGACCAATCGGCCGCCGTCTTCGAGAATTTCAACGGCGCCGTTGCTGCGCCGTTTGCTTGCGTTGCTGTCACGGTTGCGGAAAATTCGGTGAGTACGAAATTCCCATTGTCGGCCAGACCGGGGCCGTTCTTCGGCAACCCGGAATTCGTCAGCACTTCCAATCGCACGGCCACAACTTTTCCGACGGGAACATCGACCGTCACAGTGTAGGTATCGTTGGCGGGGATGTTGCCGTTGCCCCCAACAATCAGCGATCGGTCGTCGAACTCGTTGATGGTCGCGTTCGCCTTCGACTTGAATTCGACCGCGTCCAGCATCACCCACTTGGGTGCGGCGACCGCGGCGATTTCTGTTTCCCATTTGTCTTGTCCCACAGCGATCTTTGCGTCGTGTGCCTTTAGTATCTTCCCGGTGCTGGCGATGTCGGCCCGCAGTTGTTTCTGCCGCGTTTCCTGTGTCGGCGTTGGCAGCGGGATGATTGGCTGGATACTTTTGATATCCTGCGTGCCGTTTAAGAACGCATACATCTCGTAGAATTCGCGCTGTGAAATCGGATCGAATTTGTGGTTGTGGCAACGGGCACAGCCGACCGTTAATCCGAGGAACACCGAGCCGGTCGTCGAGAGACGATCGACGACCGCATCCACACGAAACTGCTCCGGGTCGGTTCCGCCCTCTTGGTTGATTAAGGTGTTACGGTGAAAGCCGGTTGCGACCAATTGGTCGCGCGTGGCGTCGGGCAACAGGTCGCCGGCGATTTGCTCGATCGTAAATTCATCGAACGGCTTGCCGTCATTGACTGCGTCGATGACCCAGTCGCGGTATTGCCAGATGGAACGCGGGCCGTCGATCGTGAAGCCGTTCGAGTCGGCGTACCGGGCCAAGTCGAGCCAATGCCTGCCCCAACGTTCGCCGTAATGCGGCGACGCCAGCATGCGATCAACGAGTCGTTCGTAAGCCCCCGGTTGATTGTCGGCGAGAAACTGTTCGACCTCGTCGAGAGACGGCGGCAGCCCAAGCAGATCGAGACTGAGCCGCCGAATGAGCGTGGTTCGGTCAGCTTCGGCAGAAGGCGATAATCCTTCCTTTTCCAATCGCGCCAGCACGAAACGGTCGAGCGGCTGATGCGACCAAGCGGCGTTCTTCACAGTCGGCAACTTCGGTCGCCCGATGGGCTGAAACGCCCAGTGATCACTCTTTGCCTGCTCGTTGCTGGCCACTTCGTCCTTCGGCGCTTTCGCCCCTTCGTCGATCCAGCGTTTGATGAGGGCGATCTCTTGCGGTTTGAGCGGCGGAAGCTCGAACGGCATTCGCGAGATGTCATCGTCGTCTTTGCTAATTAGCGTCAAATAAAGCAAGCTCTTGTTGCTTTGGCCGGGAACGATCGCCGCGCCACGGTCTCCGCCGGCGGTTGCCAGTTTCGCTGTGTCGAGTCGAAAACCCGACTGCGGCTTCTTGGCCGTATGACACTCGTAACAATGCTTGACCAGCAGCGGCTTGATTTGCGTTGTGTAATCGACCGGCTTGATCTTCCCGGCCGATTCGTCGGCAGCGAACGCAACGTAACCAACGGCGACCATAACGGCTGCCAGTGCAACACAAATACTGGCTCGCGATTTCATGCGTTCATCCCGAAGATAAGAGTCAACATTGACGGCAGAGTCCCCCACCGTCGTTCCGTCAAACCAACAGTGGCTACGCGCAGAGAGTCAACGCCTCGACGCATCAGCTATCCAGCATATCACCCCAGCCTAGAGACAGGCAAGCACGCCCGGTCTGCAGAGATGATGAACGGGCGAGCGGAGAAGAAAATCCAGCGAGCGGCCAGCTTTATGCCGGTCGTTTCAGCCCACCCGCCCGCTGCATGCGTCAACTCAATCGTTCAACCGGCATAAAGCCGGCCGCTCGCTTGAATCGCTCTCCGGAAACTCGTGCACGGTCATTCTCCTTCCAGCCCCAGGCTGGAAATACGAAAACCGCCTCCTTCGGTGCGAAAACTGAGCTGTAGCGGCCTTCCCGACTGTTCGGCCGGCTGACTGCAATTGACTACCCTGGTCCCGTTGCAGATCACCAGCACGCGGTTGCCGGTCGCTGTCAGCCGCAGTTTCGTCGGTTTCTCCAAAACAAATGGCACGGAAAATCGCCGCTGCTTAATGAGCGTCCGCTTCCCTTTGATGATGGAAGAAATCTTAACCACCTCGCGCGAAAACTCGGCCTGCATCAGCGTGTCGGTCGTCGGTGCAAACAATCGAATTTGAAATCGTCCTGATTTGCCCAGCGGCGCGATGAGGCACTCAACAGTGATTTTTCTGTAGTCGCGGCGGAACGTAGCCGATGCTGGCTTGTTCCCGTTCGATTGCATTGCTGCGGGCCGGAAGTTCCAACCATCCGCTTTCCAATGTGACGGGAAAAACGGGTCCTGCCAACTCGTCCGCGCGGCATCGAATTGCGTCGCGTCGTCCGAAGTGATCTCCGGCGTGCGAACGTCGGCGGCGGCATGACCGTTGGTTGATGGCGGTTGGACGACCGGTTCGCTCTTGCTGTCACCATTGGCTGCATGGCTGGGCGAATCGTCTTGGGCCGGGTCAGTCTCCGCAGTCTGCGGTGAGTCTTCCGGCTTCGGCTCCGTCATGCCGACCGTCCACCACCAGATGCCGCCAACCATGATCGCGGTAACAATCAGCGTTCCAAGATTCGACACGACGCGCGACCCCAGCGACGGTTTCGGTACATCCAACCGTTCATCGTCGGCAGAGTTTCTGATCTCGTGTCGTTCGGTCATTGGCGTTCAGCGCTGTTCGACGCTTGCGGGCTGTCGGGCGAGTTGCTGGGTTAACAATGCGCCCAGAGCCTCTTCTAAATAGATCGACTCCAAACCGGCCGATTCTTTGAGTCGTTTGTATTCTTCCACAAATTGATCGATCCGCCGGCTGTCGGTCGCGGCTCTGGTGGCCCGCAGCAGAATGTTTTTTGGTGTGTGTTCCATGTCGATGAATTCGACGACCTGCGTTCGGTAACCGCAAATCTCCAGCGCAGCGGCTCGCAGTCCGTCGGTTGCTTCGGCGGCGAATCGTTCCTTCAGGATGCCGTGCCTGAGCAGCCCGGCGAGCGCGGGACTGTCAATTTTGTTTGCCAGTTCGTGCTGACAACAGGGGACCGCGAGGATGACATCGGCCCTCCAACGAATCGCCTGCGCCAGCGCGTCATCGGTTGCGGTGTCGCAGGCGTGCAGCGACACCGCCAGATGAACCGGCTCGTTTGCTTCGTGGACGCTGATGTCTCCTTCCTGAAACTCCAGCCCGGCGCAGTTCAGTCGTTTCGCAATTTCCCGACAGTTGTTGATGACATCGGTCTTCCGGTCGAGGCCGACAATGTGTACCGATCTCGCATGCACGTTCGTCAGCAAATAGTGCAACGCAAATGTCAAATAACTCTTGCCGCAGCCAAAATCGACGACGTTCAAAGTCCCTTCGGTGGGCAATTGGTCGTAAACGTCGTTCACCAGTTCCAGGTACCGATTGATCTGCCGAAACTTCTGGTACTTGGAACTGTGGACGCGTCCGGCCGGCGTCATCACGCCGATCTCGATAAGAAACGGGCACGGTTCGCCGTCGGCGATGAGATAATTCTTCGCGCGATTGTGCGTCTTCACACGGCGAGTTTTTGTCGCTGCCGATTTGCGGACGCGAATCGATCCGCCCGTGGCAGCGCGGGCCATGTAGTCGGCTTTCACGGTGAAGAGATGGCAGTGCGCGTAGGCTGCACCAAACAATTCTGCGACTCTGCGATTGGCATCGGCCGGCTCGAGATTCTCGTGTGTCTCCAATCCGTCTCGCCGCGATGCAAATTGATAGACGGTCGCATCGCTAACGATGACCGGCCGCACCGTCAGCTTATGCGGCATATCGTCGGCAACCTTCCGCCGTTTGCTCAACGACAGCGCAAGGCAATCCCCCGTAACGAGCGCGTCCCGAATGATCTTCTGAAACTCTGCCATGGATTCGTTTTCGATGTCCTGCAACGAGATGAGTTAATAAAGTAGGCGAGTCGCCGGCTTTAAGCCGGCGGGTATTATCATGAGTCTATGTGCTTTGAACTGATGAAGCCCAACAGCCGGCATAAAGCCGACCGCTCGCTTGATGTCGCTCGCTTGGTGTCAACTAGCGCGAAACCCATGTTACTGGGTTTCGTCTCCGTTCTACGTTAAGCTGCATCCTAATTCATTTGCGGCTTTTCGCTTTCCACTCTATGCGGAGCGAATCGGCGGGGCAACTCGGAATCTGATCCACAGCATTTAGTCCATAGCGGAATCTGCCATGTCTTCCAAGTTGAATAAGAAACAGAAGAAGCAGATTGACGTCGCGCGCAAGAAACTTGCCAAGCTGCACCAATTGCTGGGGTATGCCCGAAATCAGCCCGATGATCCTGCGGAGGTTCCGCGGCTGGAAGCAGAGATTGCCGACCTGCAGCAGCAGATTGAGAAGATTCAATCCGAAGGCTGACATCTGACGTTCTCCCCCATCCGAACGCTACGCCCGTGTCTGATTTTCCTCCGACTCTGTTCGTCGTCCACCCAAAAGAACGGCGAAAGAAGTGCACCGTCGAACCGTTGCGCGGACGGGACGGATTCTCGTTCCATAAGTTCTCAAATGGCCGAGCCGATTCACTCGAAGGCTACGTACGGATTGGTTTCGGTGGCCCACAGTTGAGCAGCGACGACATCGATTGCGGGCTGTTGTTTCTCGACGGAACGTGGCGATGGGCCGAGCAGATGGGAAGCGACTACGACGATCTGCCCGTGCGAAGTCTGCCCGATTGGACCACGGCCTATCCACGCGTCTCCAAGACTTTCGAGAATCCGCACGCGGGGCTGGCGACAATTGAGGCGGTGTACGTCGCCTACACAATCCTCGGCCGCGATACCGCCGGCTTGCTTGATGACTACTACTGGGCGGAAGCGTTTCTAACGCTCAACGGCGTGACGAACGGTGAAACACCGACGAAGACAATGGGCACGCCAGCACCATCCACCGACTGAAACACCGAATTCACTTTTCCCTTCACGAGAAACAACCATGTCGCAAGTCGATGAATTTGGAGAACCGACAAAAGGTTCAAGCAACACGGTTCTCTACGTCATTCTCGCGGTGGTATTGGTCGTCGTTCTCATCTGTGGCGGATTATCCTTTGCCGTCTATCGGATGATTACCGGTGCTGTTGATACCGTTGTTGAAGTTATCCACGACGCGACGGTCCAGGGAATTCAAAGTTCCGACATGGATGACGACGACAAAGAGACGATCATAGTACAGGTTGATCGCGTCAAGAATGCGTACAAAGCGGGCGACATCACCACTGAGGAAGTTACACAGCTTCTGGGCAATATCCTCCAGGGGCCGATCATGATGGTTGGGATGTGCCAGCATATGGAGAGGCACTACGTGATTGCGTCGGATCTCTCCGATGAGGAAAAATCCGAAGGCCAACTGACATTGCAGCGCGTGGCTTGCGGCGTTTTCGACGATACAATTACGCGGAGCCAATTTGAAACGCTGACGGCTTCGATCTCCGTTAACGACCAAAATGGCAATCCGTCGTTGAAAGAGACGCTGACCGATGAGGAACTTCGCGAAATCCTAACCCAATGCAAGAAACTGGCCGACGACGCCGATCTTCCCGAGGAACCGTACGACATCGACATCGGCGAAGAGATCAAAAAGGCAGTCGATGAAGTGCTGATCAAGGAATAGCATCCCCAAAGCCCACGGGCGACGCCCCGTGGGATCTCAGCAAACCCGCGATTACTTTTTCTTGTCGAGCGGGATTTCCAGTTGAGACGGCGGGGCTTTCAGTTCCGCCTGATGACGCTCGACCTCGCGGCGAATGTCGGCGATCACCTCGGGATGATCGGCGGCGACATTGTATTTCTCCGACGGGTCGTGATTGAGTTGATAGAGTTCGGGCGTCTCATGCGTTTTCGGTCCGCCTCCACCGTACGCCGATTGCGTGATGAAGTGCGCTTTGAAAGCGCCTTTGCGAACAGCCATCAGTCGCGTTCCACGGTAATAGAACATGGTCTTGCGCGGACTGGGACCGGTACCAAATAACACGGGGCTGAGATCCACGCCATCGACAATCCGGTCGGTGGGAAGCTTCGCGTCGGCGAGTTTGATACTGGTGGAGTAGATGTCCATCGTGCTGCCCAGATCCAAGGCGACGCGTCCGGCTGGAATTTTTCCGGGCCACCACGCAATCGTCGGTTCGCGCATGCCCCCTTCCCACGTGCTCCCTTTTCCTTCGCGCAACAAGCCGGCCGATCCGCCGTGCGTGTCGAAAATCAGCCACGGGCCGTTGTCGCTGGAAAACCAGACGATTGTGTTGTCGGCCAACTTCAGCTTGCGGAGCGTTTCCAAGACTTGCCCGACGCTCCAATCGATCTCCTCAATCACATCGCCGTACAGACCGCGGCGGCTGTGATCGGCGAATTCGGGTGAACGGAACAAGGGCACATGCGGCATGCTGTGCGCCAGGTAGATGAAGAACGGCTCGTCGCGGTGCGCGCCGATGAACTTGGTCGCTTCTTCGGTGTAGCGGAGGGTGATGGTGGTCTGATCGGCCGGGCGTTCGGCGATCTTCAGGTTCCGCATCAGCGGGACGTTCCAGTATTTGATCTTTGGATCCCAGAAAGGAGCGCGGCCGCGCGGCGCATCGTTCACGCGGTCCATGTCGTTGGAATAGGGAATGCCAAAATATTCATCGAAGCCGTTGTTCGTCGGCAGAAATTGCGGCAGGTGTCCCAGATGCCATTTGCCGAAGTGCGCGGTCGCGTAGCCGGCCGACTTGAGTGCCTCGGCCAGCGTGACTTCCCTGGCTGGAATGCCTCCGCCGGAATTGGGAAACAGCACCCGACGGCGGTCGCTGCACATGCCGCTGCGAATCGGCAATCGCCCGGTGAGCAACGCAGCACGGCTGGGCGTACAGACCGGTGCGGCCGAGTAGAACTGCGTGAACCGCATTCCTTCGGCAGCCATGCGGTCGAGATTCGGCGTGCGAATTGTGGGATGTCCAAAGCAGCCCAAGTCCCCGTATCCCAGGTCGTCGGCATAAATGACGACAACGTTCGGTGGCCGGTTATCAGCGGCGCGGACTTTGTTGCCTGCGAGGAGTAGCGAGTATGCGGCACATAGGCACGACAACATAAGGACGTGCTGAATTCCGTGGCCAAACTTTGTCATGGTCAATCTCCAGGCCGATGTCGGTTCCAGGTTGTGGATAAATTGGTGATGTCAGTCGGGTTGCGTTTCAGACGGAACCTGATGCTGGAAAAGAACTTCCCGCCATGCAGCACTCCACCTTCCGCCAGTTTAAGCAGATTCCCCTTAACCCGCGAACCGTTCGCAGCCGAAATATGAATAAGCGAAGGTTTATTCCGGTCGGGCAAACCCTGCCGATGTTAACGGCAATTCGTGGGATAAATTCGGCCGGATCGTATCGGCCACCATCCACCACAGGTGCCGCTGAAGGCAATTTCGAGTTACGGTTTCATGATCGTTCGTCACGAAATACAGCACGATACTGCGGAAATGCAGCCGCACGGCGGCGATGCATTGGCCGCACAGGTCGTTTCGTCAATTCGCCGTGCTGCGGACGTCGTTGAAGAACTGCTGACGGTCGATTTTTCTGCCTTCCGGTTGAACAAAGCGCGGTTTGCCGCATTGCAATTCATTGGGCGATCGTCGGCGCAGGGGTGTTCTCAGACGGAGTTAGCCACGGGTCTGGGGCAATCGGAATCGAGCGTGAGCGGGTTAGTGAGCCGCATGCGAGCCGATGGCTTGCTTTATCGATTGCGGTCGAAACACGATCAGCGGAAACGCCTGTTGATGCTTTCCGAACGCGGACGACAGTTGCTGGCCGATTGTGAACTCGCCTACGGCCGCCAGTTTGAAAACGTATTGAGTCGGTTTGAAGCAGACTGGCTGGGACAGCTGTCGGGCCTGTTGGATGTTTTCGCCGAAAGACTGGCAGAGACGCAAGCGGCGAGCGAAATCGATACTTCAAATGACAACGAACAACTCACTCATTCCGACGAATTGCTTCGACGTTCTGCATAAATGAATACGTTCCGGTTCATTCCGGCTCCACTGAAGTATGACATTAAACTGGCCCAGCAATCGATGCTCTCGAACACCAATCAGCGTCGACATGATCGACACCGGCCCATCCGCCGATCGGCACCAGCGTGCTTCATGTCGCTGTTGCTCGTCGTCGCCACGTTGGCCGGTTGCTCGCGGTCGTTCTGGCGACGAAACGCCGATAACGAAGTGTACGACCTGCTTCCGGAAAAGATGACCGATGACCGCTGGGTCTTGCCACGAATCGACATCACGCCCGATCCGGCGAGCCGCCTGTTCGATGCGTATCCACCCGACAAAGGACCGCTGCCCCCCGATGATCCGGCGGCCAGCGTCTACATGAAGCGGGTCAACGGCATTCGGCAATCAAAGAGTTGGCACAAATTCGGCACGACGTTATCGATTGAGAATCCTCAATGGCTGGAGCCGTTTGGGTTGGCGCCGTCTGAAGACGGTAACATGCCCGTCCCCCTCGATGGCGACACGATTCTCCCGCCGGTGCCGGCAGAAGCCGCCGTTTCGGACGAGGGTTCGATCATCCAAACAGCCGCTGAGTTTGAAACCGAGGAGATTGAAACCGGGGAAGAGTATTCGGCAGAAGGTGGCGCGGGTAACGCGGCGGCCCGGGCACCTGGAACACAGCGGTACGGCATCGATAACATGCAGTTACAACAGGCATTGGAACTCTCCTACATCAACAGCCGCGAATACCAGACACAGATCGAGAACCTGTATCTGGATGCCCTCGACCTGACGTTCGACCGTTTCCAATTCCAAGTCCGTTATCTGGGGATCGGCGGTCGAGAGCCAACGGCCGACGCCACCTTCAATTCGATTCCACGCACGCAGAATTCACTGACGACGAACAAGCGCTTCGGCGTGAGTCAACTTCTGCCCGCCGGCGGACAGATGGCTGTCGAGCTTGCCAACAATACGGTTTGGCTGTTTGCCGGTCCAAATCAGACTAACACGGCATCCACGCTGTCTTACTCGTTGGTTCAACCCTTGTTGTTGGGAGCCGGCCGCAAGGTGGTTCTGGAAGGGCTGACACAGGCCGAACGCAACACACTGTATTCAACCCGCGATCTGGCGCGATTCCGAAAGACGTTCTTTGCCGGCGTCGTCGGCAACTATCTGGGAATCCTGCAGCAGACACAAGGGGTGGCGAATCGGCAGAACAACATTCGGCAACTCGAGAATCAAGTGGAACTGCTACGAGCGGTGACGTCGCAAACACCCGAGACGACAGCCGTCGATCTGCCTGCCCTGCCTGAGAACCTGCAAATCCCGGCCGCACTTGCAGTACGACTGACCTACAATGCCGAGCGCAAGCAATTGCAGTGGCAGGGTACTTTGAGCGAAGAACAGGAGCAACAGCTCAGACAGTTCAGGGATTCCAGCGACGCAGAAGATTTTCGCACAGCGGTTAACGAAATCGTTGCGCGATTGCGGACGGAGACGGTCACTCTCTCGGTCGCCCAGCTTGAAACGACGCTGGCCAACGCCCGCAACGATCTGAACGAGGCGCAGGTGGGCCTGCTCGATAGTCTTGACCAGTTCAAGATTCAATTGGGACTCCCTCCCGACTTTCACTTGACGCTCGACGAAACACTGCTGAAACAGTTCAGGCTGATCGATGCTCCGTTCTTCGATCTCGAACGGCAAATCACCGATTTTGTCCACGTCGTCTCAGACCTGGACACGGCGGACCCCGATCTGGCCGGTCTGCGGACTGTCGCCGCCGGACTCAAGCAACTGCAACTCGACGTTCGCCAATACGGCCTCAACGTCATTGACGCCGACCGCGACCGCGTCGATGAGAATATGCCCGAACGTTTGGCCCGATTGAGCTCGGAAGCGAGACGTGACCTCGTTCGCCGCAACATCAAGCAGGACCGACGGTTTTACTTCAGCTTACAGCAGGACTATGGGGAGATCGAAAATCAACTGGATGATGTCATCAAAACGCTGAGCCAAAACGATATCAACCTTGACGCTCGTCAGTTGGCATTCACCACACTCAGCAGACAACGTGAACGGCTGCTGAAAGTCGCACAGGGCCTGCAGCCGATTCAGGCGGGTGCGCGAGTCGAACTGATTCAGTTGCGTCAATTCCAACTCGGGCGGGAGGAGTCGGTTGCCCAAGGGCTGGACAATCGGCTCGACCTGAAAAATGCCAGAGCACAGGTGATGGACGCCCGGCGGCGTCAAGAGGTGGCCGCGAACCGACTCGAAGCCGTGCTGGACATCGTCGCCGAGGGAGATGTTCGCACGCGGCCGTTGATCGGTAATCGGGGCGAAAACCCGTTTGATTTCCGTGGACGCCGAAGCAGCTTTCGCGTCGGCGCACGGTTTACGGCTCCGCTCGATCAGATTTCCGAGCGAAACGACTATCGGCTCGCACTGATCCAGTATCAGCGGGCGCGGCGAGATTACATGGCCCTGGAAGACGACGTCAAACTCGATATTCGCACGAGCTGGCGGCAGTTGCGGCTGCTCCGCGAGAACTTTGAAACCGCCCGCCAGGCTTTGCGAGACGCCGCGACACAGCTCGACCTGACGGTTGAAGAGGTGACAGCCCCCCCAAGAGTAGTGCAAGGTGTCCAACAACAAGTTCAGGCATCAACCAGCGGCCAGCAGGGTCTGAACCTGCTGCAGGCCCTGAATCAGCTGCTAAACACTCAAAACAGTCTTATCCGAATTTGGATAGATTATGAGCGTAGTCGTATTAACATCTACCGAGATATGGGTATGATGGATATAGACCCCCGCGGCGTTTGGACCGACGAGTTCTACCAACAGACCACGCCCTCCAACCCACCAGAATCCAATGACACATCAAAACAGTTTGAAAAGCCAATCGTACTCCGAGTCCCCAACGATCGAGGACCAGTACTCGCTCGACGAGGAAGCGACGGAAAACCACCAGGTCGAACCGCCGATGGTCAGTTCGCCCTCCCGAGGAAAATCGAACTCAACGAGAAACCTCTTCGTAGTCCTGTTGCTGGCAGCGGTCTGCGGGGGCGGGTACTGGGCGATTCAATCGGCGATGGCGGGCAAAACCAAACAGTACGACAATCTGGTCACGGAGACCGTTAGCCGCGGCGCGTTCTCCATCACTGTGACCGACAACGGCGAACTCGACAGTCTGCAGAACATCACGCTGACCAACCGAGTCGAAAAGCCGACAACCATTCTCAGCATCGTCCTCGAAGGAACCTCGGTGCAAGCCCCCGTGGTTTCGGAAATCGACGGTGAGGTCTCGGCGATACAGACGCGGGCCGAAAAAGAGCAGGTCGTCACCGTGCGCCGCGCACCGGTTGTCGCTCAAATGCCCGGTTTGCTGCTGTACATCGAACCGCAGACGGCCGAGCATTACGTTCATCTTGGAGACAACACGAAACTTTCGGTGGAGATCGGCGACCGCGTCAAGGTCGGGGAATATCTGGCGGCCGACGTTGTCTGCGAGCTCGATTCGGCCGATTATCGTGAACAAGCCAAGCAGCAGCAGATCGAACTCACGCAGGCGATTGCAGCATTGCTGCAGGCAGGCGAGAATGTTGAGATTCAACGCGCGCAAAACGAAAGCGACATCGCCGCCGCCGAGCTGGCCATCACATTGGCCGGCCTCGCACTGACGGAATACAAGGAGGGAGATTTCCTCCAACTGCAGAACGAACTCAATGGCAAAATCCAACTCGCCCAGGTGGAACTGATCACCGCCGAAGAGTTCTATCAGTTCACAAAGCGGATCTCCAAGAAGGGGTATCGTACCCGGAACGAGGTGGAAGCGGCCCGTTTCAGCGTCACCAAAGCTGAGATTGCCTTGAAGGACGCGAAGCAGAAACTGAACGTTCTCGAAAAGTATACATCGAAAGGCGAACTGGCAAAACGCGGCGCCGACGCTAAGGAAACGATTCTCGAATTGAAACGTGTGGAACGTAAGGCGAGCGCGGCCCTGTCGCAGTATCAGGCAGATTACAAAGCCCGCAAGTTGACGGCCGAAGTCGAACAAGACAAGTACGACAGGCTCGTTCAGCAGATTGAAGTCTGCACGCTGCGTGCGCCACAAGAAGGGCAGGTCGTTTATGCCAAGCCCAACAGCCGCAGCCGCGAAGTCTTCACAATTGAAGAAGGGGCATCGGTCCGCGAACGTCAAGCGATCATCAAACTGCCCGACATGACACAGATGAAGGTCGAAGCCGGTATTCACGAATCCCGAATCAGCATGGTCCGCACCGAATTGCCGGTGAGAATTCGCGTTGAGGCCTATCCCAACGAGATATTCCACGGCGTGGTCGCGACCGTCTCGTCGGTGCCGACACCGGGACGCTGGCCGAATATGGACCTGAAGGAGTACCCGATCGCGATCCGGTTGACCGACAGCATGGAAAAGATTGAACGTCTGAAGCCGGGCCTGACGGCACAGATCGAAATTATCGTAAAACAACGCACCGACGTACTCCAGGTGCCGGTGCAGTCGGTCATCTCGATCGGTGAAAAACGGGTCACGTTCGTACTCGGTGAAAAAGGTCCCGAGCGCCGCGATTTGAAAATCGGTGAATCGAGCGATACCGCCGTCGAAATTCTGGAAGGCGTGAAGGACGGCGAGCAGATAGTGATGAATCCTCGCACGCACTTTGCCGATCAGATTCAGGCATTGGAAGCTGAAGAGAAAGCAGCGGAATCGGCAAGTGAAGAGGAGCAAGCTGCAATACAATCCGCGACTAAGAAACCACAAACCGACAAGAAGAACACACAGCCCGATAAGAAGGCGGCACAACCCGAAAGAAGAAGCGGGGCCGGCGGTGGGGGCGGTGACCCGTCGGCATTCTTCAAACGGATGGATAAGAACGGCGACGGCAAACTCGCCGCCGATGAATTGTCCGGGCTGCCTGAACAGATGAAGCAGGGGTTCTCAAAACTGGACGAAAACGGTGATGGATCGATTGACAAGGCGGAGTTCGCCAAAAGGCCCCAACGGGGGGGCGGTCGCCCACAGTAGCGGTCAACGCAGCCTCCCGCATCATCCATCCTCTAACACGGCGAAGCTTACGGGCTTTTTGTCCAAGGCTCCGCGCCGGTTCCGGTCCATTTATGAAACTCGCAGCGAGTCTTCACGATCTGCACAAGTACTACGATCTGGGTTCGGTCGTCGTTAAGGCACTGCGCGGCGTGTCGGCCGAGTTTCCGAAAGGAGATTTTGTCGCCATCATGGGATCGTCCGGCAGTGGTAAAAGTACGATGCTCAACGTGCTGGGCGGCCTCGACCGCGCGACCCACGGGGAGTATGTCCTGGGCGGACACAATGTCGCACAATTGGGCGATGACGACCTTTCGCGAATTCGCAATCAGATGATCGGCTTCATCTTTCAGTCGTATAACCTCATCCCACAGTACACCGCGCTGGAAAACATTGAAGTTCCACTGCATTATCGTCCCGGCTACCCCGCCATCGGCGCGGCCGAACACAACCGCTGCATCGACTTGGGAGAAATGGTCGGGTTGGGCGATCGGCTGGATCACCGCCCGTATCAACTCTCCGGCGGCCAGCAACAACGCGTCGCCATTGCCCGCGCATTAGTGAACGATCCGGAAATCATTTTGGCCGACGAGCCTACCGGTAATCTCGACACGACCACCGAGGAAGAAATCATGGCAATCCTCAACCGACTGAATCGGCAGGGACGCACTATTATTATGGTGACGCACGAAACGGCAGTTTCGATGCATGCAAAACGCCGAATCCACATGAAGGACGGCCTGATCGAGCGAGAGGACAACACTTCCGCCATCTGAAGCCCACGGGTTGCAACCCGCGGGATCGACCAGTCATCCACGAGACCCTGATGCATTTGTCCCGTCTAATACGCACGATCCAACTGGCATTAAAAAGCCTGATGCTGCACAAGCTGCGCTCGGGGCTGACGATGCTGGGAATTGTGTTCGGCGTGTTCTCGGTGATCGCCATGCTCGCGATTGGCGAAGGCGCAAGCCAACAGGCGCAGGATCAGGTACTCGAACTCGGCGCGCTGAACATCATCATCCGTAGCGTTAAGCCGCCGGAAGATTCCGGGGAATCGGGGGGAGGGAATCGCTCGCGGGTCTTGAGTTATGGCCTCAAATGGACCGACTTCTATCTGCTCGACAAAACCATCAAGACAAAGTCCAAGGCGATTCCCGTCCGCGAGATTGTCCAGGAAGCCCGGCATCTGCACCGGTCATTGAACGTCAGGCTCGTCGGTTGCACGCCGGAGTATATGGAAGTCAATCACTTGAAATTGAGCCAGGGCCGGTTTCTCACCGACGAGGACCAGCAGCAACTGGCCAATTACGCCGTCATTGCACACGAGACGGCCCAGGAACTGTACGGCATCGAAGACCCCGTCGGCTCATCAATCCTCGTTGGAGGGGCCTCGTATCAAATTATCGGAGTGACACGCCCGCGAACCGCTTCGGCGGCAGTTGGCGGCAGCCTCTCGGGTCAAGACTACAACAAGGACGTGTACGTTCCGCTTGAGACGCTGCGATCCCGTATGAAAGATCTGGTCATCCGAGTGTCGGCCGGTTCCTTCTCCGCCGAAGAATTCCAACTCAACCAGATCACACTGTTGATCGAAAAACGAGAGGACGTGATTCCGACGTCCGAGGTCGTTCGCGAGTCGCTGCTGCTCGATCCCGACCACGTCAAAAAGAAGGATTTCGCCGTTGTCGTTCCGTTGGAACTGCTCAAACAGGCCGATCAGTTACGGTGGATTTTCAACATCGTGCTCGGCTCCATCGCCGCCATCAGCCTGGTGGTGGGAGGCATCGGCATCATGAACATCATGCTCGCTTCCGTCACCGAACGGACCCGCGAAATCGGAATTCGCCGTGCACTCGGTGCGCGACAAATCGACATCATCCAACAATTCCTCATGGAAACCGTCGTACTCTCCGGCATCGGGGGCATCGTCGGCGTGCTGCTGGGGTTATCGACGCCGTATGCCTTTCTCGGCATTCAATGGTTTGTAGAAGCATTTGTCCTCGATTCGGGTTCGGGCAATTCGGAACTGGCACGCATTTTTTCTGACATGAAACCGCAGATTGCCTATTGGAGTCTGCCGGTCGCGTTCGGCATCTCCGTTTTCATCGGTATCGTCTCGGGACTGTATCCGGCATTCGCCGCCGCCAAACTCGACCCCATCGAAGCCCTCCGTCACGAGTAATACCACCCTCTCGCCAACAGTTGACGGGTGCCACTGGCACCCATCCCGCCGATCGAAGATTGTTCCAACTCTCATTGATTCAAGATGACAACGACCACAACAACGAACGCTCGCCCGCCGCTGTGTGGCGTCCTGTCCGTCTTTCAAACACCGTACCACGAAGACGAGTCGATCGATTTCGACACGCTGGAGTTGGAAATCGGTTGGCTGTACGAGCAGGGTGTTGACGGGCTGGTGATGGCGATGGTTTCGGAGGTGCTGCGTCTCTCGACCGACGAACGCGAACACCTCGCGGAGTTTGTCTGTCGAGTCGGCCGCGACCGGGGAGTGGTGGTCATCAGCGTGGGTGCCGAAAGCGGTCATACGGCTGAGCGATTTGCGCGTCAGGCCGAAGCGGTTGGTGCCGACGCTTTGATGGCAATCCCCCCCGTCTCAATTGGGTTGGACGATGAGGAACTGCGAGCGTACTACGAGCGAATTCTGACCGCAGTGAAGATCCCCGTTATCATTCAAGATGCAAGCGGCTACGTCGGCCGGCCGATGCCAATCAGCCTGCAAGCGAGAATCCTCGCAGATTTCGGTGACCGCGTGCTGTTCAAGCCCGAGGCCAGTCCGGTTGGACCGTTGCTCTCGGCACTTCGCGACGCCACCGATGGGCAAGCGAAGGTCTTCGAGGGCAGTGGTGGAATCGCACTCGTCGATAATTACCGCCGCGGTGTCGTCGGTACAATGCCCGGCGCCGATTTGATCGACGGCGTTGTTGCGTTATGGAACGCCCTCGAAGCGGGCGACGAAGATCGGGCCTACCAACTCTCGCTACCCATTTCATCACTCGTCGCATTGCAGCAGAGTTTGGATGCATTTCTGGCCATCGAGAAATATTTGCTGGTCAAGCGCGGCGTATTCAAGAACGCCATCGTTCGCGGTCCGGTGGGCTATCGACTCGACGAAGAAACCCGCACCGAAATCGACCGGCTGTTCGACCTGATGATGGCTGCACTTGATTAGCGGCCGTCCGTCGCGAAATAATACACCATACGCTCGAACGGCATGTTTTCGGTTCCGCTGCTGGAGGGATTCAAGCGATGAGTGACGCTGGAAGAACGAACGCTGCTCCCTGCGTTCATCCCCGTCTGTCGCGACGTACCGCCATTCAAGCCGGGGGCATCGGGCTGCTCGGTTTGGGAATGAACCACGTCGCCGGACTGCGAGAAATGGCGGTCGGTGCCGAAACGCTTCCTAAACCCAAAGCAGTGATCTACATCTTTCTTTCCGGCGGGCTAACGCAACACGACAGCTTCGACCCCAAGCCCGATGCGCCGGACAATATTCGTGGTGAGTTTTCGCCAATTGCGACCGAGACGCCTGGCGTTCACATTTGCGAACATCTGCCGATGCTTGCCGCCCGCAGCAACAAGTGGGCGCAGGTGCGGTCGCTGTCGCATCCGTACAACGAACATTCGCAGGGGCATCAGGTGATGCTTTCCGGCCGTACGCCGATGCCGCGCGGCTTCAGCGGGAATCGGCCGCAGGCAACCGACTGGCCTTGTCTTGCTTCTGTCGTGGGGCGCGTTGCGCCGCGGCGAAACAATCTCCCTCCAACGGCTGTCCTACCCGAAAAGCTGATCCACGTGAGCGGACGCACCATTCCCGGCCAGTTTGCCGGCCTGATGGGCAGCGAACACGATCCGTGGTTCATCGAAGCGAGCCAGTTCCGCACCAGCGAATACATTCACGGTGCATTTCCTGAGTACGGATTTCATCGCTGGAACGGTGCGACCAATCCAAAGAATTACGTTTTTGAAGCGCCGCGGTTCACGCTGGGGCAGGGAGTCCTCAAAAACCGTTTTTCCCGCCGTGTGAATTTGTTGGCTGAAATCGAACGGCAACGCCGCGACCTCGATCAGGCAGCCCGCGTCGAGCAGTTCGACCGGTATCGGCAAGGCGCGGTGTCGCTGCTGATGAGCGGCGGAATTCACCGGGCGCTCGATGTCCACGCCGCCGACCCCAAACTGCAGGATCGCTACGGTCGCAACTCGTTCGGCTGGTCGCTGCTGATGGCGCGGCAACTTGTGGAAGCGGGCTGCAGTCTGGTGCAGGTCAATCTGGGCAACGACGAAGCGTGGGACACGCACGAATCGGCATTCAAGAACCTCCGGGAATTCTTATTGCCGCCGACCGATCGCGCGCTCTCGGCACTCATCGACGATCTCGACGAACGCAGCCTGCTGGACGACACGCTGATTGTGATGGCGGGTGAGTTCGGCCGCACGCCAAAGATTTTCACCTTCCCCGGCGCAAAATCAAAACGTCCCGGCCGCGATCACTGGGGCGCAGTACAGACGGTATTTTTTGCCGGCGGCGGTGTTCGCGGCGGCAATGTGGTCGGCTCGTCAGACAAAATCGGCGCCTATCCCAAGTCGGATCTGCAGCGACCCGAAAATATGGCCGCCACAATTTATCAGGCGCTCGGCCTGCCGCGCACAACGGCATGGACGGACGAATTGGATCGTCCGAATCTGGTGTATCACGGCGAGCCGATCATCGGCTTAACTTGAGCACCGCCGCGTTTCAGCTTTCCAGTGCCTGTCTCATGTCGGCGATGAGATCGTCGGGATGTTCGATGCCGACGGAGACGCGGATTGTGTTTTCGGTGATGCCGGCGGCACGGCGGGCTTCGAGCGTCATCGACGCGTGGCTCATCGTATCGGGGTACGATACCAGCGATTCCACACCGCCCAGCGATTCGGCCATGAGAAACAGCTTGGTGGTCGTCAGCACGCGTTCGGCGGCATCGCGGCCCCCCTGCAACTCGAAACTGAGCATCGCGCCGAAGCCGTCTTGCTGACGGCGGGCCAATTCGTGCTGCGGGTGACTTTCCAGTCCGGGGTAATAAACCGTTCCGACTCGCGGATGGTCATCGAGCATGCGGGCCAATGCCATCGCGCTGCGCTCGTGCGCCTGCATCCGTGGTCCAAGTGTCTTGATACCGCGAAGTACAAGCCAGGCATCGAACGGAGAACAAGCAAGCCCTAGCGCGTTAACGATGTATGAGACTCGTTCGGCCCGTTCTTCATCGCGGGTGACCACGCAGCCGCCGACGACATCGGAATGGCCGTTGAGGTACTTCGTCGTCGAGTGGATCACAACATCGACGCCGTGTTCAAACGGCCGCTGCAGATACGGCGACATGAATGTATTGTCGGCAATCGTCATCGCGCCGGCATCGCGTGCAACGCCAACAACGGCCGCGATATCGACGACGCGCAACAGCGGATTGCTGGGCGTTTCGATCCAGATGCCTTTGGTGTTCGGAGTCACCGCATTGCGAACGTTCTCGATGTCGCCCATATCGACGAAAGAAAAGTTCAGACCGTTCTGGGAGTAGATGTCGTGAAACAGCCGGAACGTGCCGCCGTAAATGTCGTGGCCGGCAATAATGTGATCGCCCGGCTTGAAGAAGTGCATTGTGGTGGTGATGGCGGACATGCCGGTGGATGTCGCACGACAATCGGTGCCCCCTTCCAGCGTCGCGATGTTTTCTTCCAGAGCGCTGCGAGTGGGATTGGCGCTGCGGGTGTAGTCGTAGCCCTTATTCGAGTCGAGGCTGTCCCAGTAGAAGGTGGACGTGGGATAAATGGGCGTGGTGGCGCTGTTGTAAGCGGAGTCTTTATTGACGCCGACGTGCACGCAGCGGGTTTCAAAATGCATAGCGGTGGCTTTCAGAAGTTCGAAATCGACACACGGGAAACGTTAGAGTTTACGCATGCGGATACCGCCTGACAACAACACCGCACACCAATTCGACACGACACCGGCGGGGCGTCGTCGGTTCGCGCGGTCTGCCAGGCCGCGACGAGTGGTCGCGCCGACCGCTCGTTACGCCACAACCTCCGTCTCGGCCGCAAGCGCCTCGCGGGCCTCGCGCACTTCGTCCTGTTTGACAAAAAACAGTAACAGCAGCGGCGGAAACGTGACCAGACCGACAAACCAGAAAGTGAACTCGTAGGAGACCAATGTGGCCGAATCACCGTATTTTGAAATTGTGAGCATTTTGAGAACCGGGCCGGCGAGCCAGTTGCCGACGACGTGCGAGACGTTGGAGAGAGTCATGTATGTTGTAAAGACGGTGGCCGCCGCCGTCGTCCACGAGATTCGCATCGCCATCGAAAGAAAGCCGACTGAGCCGATCGCACCTAACGTCTCGTACAATAGGATGTAGGATGTGGTGAACCAGCGCTCATTCCACATGCCCGGGCAAGCCGCGAAAATCATGGCCACCAGCGCATACCCGCCAAAACCGAAGATCAAAATCTTTCGGCGACCGAAGCGATCGGCCATCATCCCACCGAGTACTGCCCCAATCATGATTGACGGAAAGGCATACAGGCCGGTCACTCTTGAGAATTCGACGGGGGTCCATCTCGGGGAGAGTTCCTGCGTACAGAGTGTATTCGTGATGGTTTCGTTGACTCCCGATCCGATCAACTTAGCCAGCGTGAACAAGACGAAGACGAGGGTCGTCGTCAGGGAGAACGCCCGCAGGTACGCGCGAAGAATTTCCCTGGGTTTCCGCACAATGGAAGCAGTGATCTCGCTTGCCTGGCCGGCGCTCCACGGAAGTCGTCTCTCACCCTGCCTTTCCAGAATGAACATTGGAATCAGCATGATGAGCAACAACAGGCCGACCTGCACAGCAACGCATGCTTCCAGCCCGCCGATATCGAGGACGACTGCCAATCCCCACGCACCGATTCCCTTTCCAACCAGTTTGGACCCCCACATCATGCCGTTCATTTGCCCGTGTTCTTCGGGGAGTAATATATCGACCGCGAGCGCGTCCGTGCAGACGTCCTGCAGCGAGGCGAAACAGTTGTGCAGGAAATACATAAACAGAATCAGCTGCAGTTTCTCCGACAGGTCACCCAGTCCGATAAAACCCAGCAGGCTGACAGCCATCATCAATTCGGCACCGATGATCCACGGCCGCCGTCTCCCCATCGGGCGAAACGTGAAGGTGTCCATCAGCGGCGCCCAGATCAGCTTGAAGGACCACGGAATGAGGATGATGGCCTTCAGTTTCCCAATCTCATCGACGCCGAATTGATCCTTGTATTCGAAGGCCAGATACGACGGGAGCGTGATCAGCATAAATCCCCACGGCACCCCCTGCGCCACATACAGCCCACACAACGTGATGATTCGCTGCCGGCGACTGTCGGCCATTGCCATATGCGTGTCCTTCGCGGCGAGAGGCGGCGGATGCCAACAACATGGGTTTGGTTGCCGACACGGTCAGTAAGACGCATTCCATCGCTTTAACGAGTTGACGGGCAGTATGACGCTAACGGTGGTGGACAATCAAGCAAGGCGACACCTGCGGATAACTCATCGTTTTTCCGTCGTTTCGCCGCCACGAGCAGTCGCCGTTTGCGTTAACCAAATTCAGCCGCTCACAACTTTCTTTCTTGACGGTCGCTTTGTTTCGCGGATAGCATAAGATGTATACGGGCCTGTTGATGGCGTCATTGAAAATCTCGATCCTTCAGGAGCAGTATTATGGCGTGCAAGCGAATCAAAAAGGGGTTTACGCTAATTGAGTTGCTGGTGGTGATTGCCATCATTGCAATTCTGGTGGCGTTGTTGCTGCCGGCCGTTCAGCAGGCACGCGAAGCGGCGCGCCGGTCGAGCTGCCAGAACAATTTGAAACAGTTGGGACTGGCGCTGCATAACTATCACGGTGTGCACGGCGTCTTTCCGCCGGGGCAGATCAACGCAACCTGGTTGCCAGTGAATCTCAATCCAACCAGCAGGCGTTTTCCCAATCCATTGGAAGCAACGACACCGGACCAGACCCTTGTCAGCTTCCAGCGGCTCAGTGGTGCCAGTTGGATGGTCTTCATTTTACCGCAAATCGATCAGGCAAATACTTACAAGCTCTGGAATTTCAACAGGAACGTCAGGTTTAACGGCGAGCCAATCAACTTCAATCCGGCCGGCCTGCGGCCGCCTGCCCAAACGGAAATTGCTGCCTTCTATTGTCCAACCCGGCGGTCAAACATGAATATCGGCAAGTACTCGTTCGTGTTTCGCGTCGCCACCGACTGGAACAAGGGGGGGAACGACTACGCCGGGTGCAACGGATCGGGTACCACGTTTAATGACCTGACCCGCTCAACCTGGGATTTGACTCCAGAACAAGTGGTCAATGACAACACACTGTTGCTGGGACCACGCAATCTGCATCGCGGAATGTTCTATGTTAACAGCAGCACCAGGATGGCCGACGTCAGCGACGGTACGAGCAACGTGATCATGGTGAGTGAAGTCCCGAGATTGAACTATCGGCTCAACATCAATGGGACCGTCGATACGCTCAACAGGCGGAAATCGAGTGACGGCTGGGCGTGGGGTGGGCCTGCGACGACATTCAGCACGCTATTGGGACCAAACAAGACGCTGCACTATAGCGAAGCAGGCAGCGACCACGTTCAGATTGTCCAGGTAACGCTCGCTGACGGCAGCGTCAAAACGATCAGCGATAATATTGAAATCACCACTTGGAGAAACCTCGGCAACATGTCCAACGCGATTCCTGTTTCCGAGTTCTAAACCCGTTGGTGATTGACGACAGGGAACGCATTCGGATCGACGAAAATGGCCTCTGTAACTAGGGCGGCATCTGTATTTTCGTCGATCCGTCGGGTTGGTTTCGCTACCATGCAATCGCGACTTCACGAAGCCCGACCGCTTCGATTCGTCACACGCTTCCAACCCATCATACCGCTTCGATTCGTCACGCGACTTCGTTTCGTCGCGCTCTTTAGATTTGTGACAGGGCTACCGAATGTCGATCCGTTTTCAATGCGAGTGCGGCAAGAAACTCAAGGCGACCGACGACAAGATTGGCAAGCGGGTTTTGTGTCCCGATTGCGGCCAGCCGGTCACCGTTCCCTCGAAAGACCGCACGCGGGCGGAAACCATTGAATCCAACGCGGGCCCGGATCGTCCAGTGCAGGATTCCGCCAAGTCGGCGAAAGATCTACTCAAGCTGTCGGCGGCTGCTTCGCGGGGCGAACAGGAAACCGAGAAGCCGACGCAAAAATCGGGGAGACAACGCGGTGAAGAGGCAACGCTCACACTCGGCGAGTGGGCCAGTCAGAACGGCAAGCGAGTTGGCATACCGGCAGCAGGAGTGCTGGTTGCATGCGTTTTGTTGTATTTCGTGTCGTCATCGATGTGGGGCGACAAGCTGAAATACCCCCCACTGGTTCCCGTGTCCGGCACTGTCACATTCAAAGGCAAGCCACTGGCCGATGCTTCGGTCACATTTCGATCACAGGAAGCACTGGTGTCGGATGCAGAGATCAAGCCGGGCGCTTCATTCGCTCAGACTGACAGCGAGGGGCGTTATTCGCTCAACTATACGATGGATGTGAGCGGCGCGGTCACCGGAATACACGTCGTGGAATTCAGCAAGGTGGGGCCGGACGGAGTCGAGACTTTGCCGGCAGAATACTTGAGCGGTCAGTCCAAAGTCACAGTCGAGGTCAAAGCCGACAAGTCTGATGGCTACGATATCACACTGTAATGGACACCGCAGTTGTCGCGTTTGAGTTGCTCCGGTTTTTGCGACTCAAGCAAGCCAGACCCTGAGCTCGGCCGACTCACATTCCGGCGGTGCGCAAGAGACGCACGCGGTAACGGCTCGCTTTCATCCAGTGCTTGATCGTCGCCCCGGTGAGCCATAAGCCGTGCCGAGTGCGCGCCACGGCACCCGGAGGCACGATGCGAACGCGCCGGCTGGGCTTCTGATCAGCAGCCCAATGCGTCTTGTAGTCTTCGTCGCCGCGCAGAAAATCAAATTCGCGATACCCGTCGCGAATTGCCTGCTGAAAGTTCGCGGACATCATCAATGTTCCCGGGCGGAGCTTGGAAAACTCGGGGTTGATGCCGCATTGGTACCCGTAAACACATTGGTCGCCGTTCACGCTGAAATCCACCGCAACCGGCGTTCCATTCATTTCGATCCACTGCAACCGGAGTTGTCCGCGCGCGTGCAGTCTCTCGGCAACATCGAACAGGAACGCCTTGAACTGCCCGTGGGAGAAGCATCCGGTTTCGCCGATGCTGATCCTGCGTCGCTCGTGAAGATCGACGAGAATCTCAAGTCCCCGCTGCAAATTCTCTTCACTGTCTGCCCGACGGGTGACTGCCTTGCCGCAGGTGAACGTCTTACGCCACATCGAGCGGATCTTTTGCCGACGATTTCGCGACAAGCGTGAGAGAAAGTCGTCCCAGTCGTCGGGCAATTGCAGCCGCCAACAATTTTGCCCATCCCGTGAATGAACCGCGTGGCCGTGGCCTTTCAGTTCATCGACCAGCAGACCGATCATCTGGTCGTCGGCATCGACTCCATCCAATTCGATGAGATCCCATTGTCCGGCACCGTCGTTTCCAAGCCAGTGGGCAAGTTTTCGCGCAACGTCGTTCTCGTGTTGCGGCGCGGCCAACACACTCAGGTAGTCGGAACTAGCCTGATCGGAACCGAGAAACCGAACGACATCACCCTGCCATGTCGATCGCCGTCGATACCACGGCGCCAATCCGATCAGTCTTCTGTCGGCATCACGAACCGCAAGAATGAACAACGAACTTCCGGGCGATTGAAAATGCTGCCAGGAAGACCGTAACCAATCCCACGAGCGAAAGGGAACATCGCCGGTCTCTGCAACCAGTCGGTTCCACGATTCAGCGAGCGCATCGAACGCGGCATCGTCTTCGATGCAACTGACGGTCATGGCTGAGACAGCGTTTGTTTCCGCAACCATTTGCCTTTATCCTTCCTCAATCGGCAAAGCATCGAGAGCATCTGACGCCGTCTGCAATGGGTTTTCGATTTCGGCCACATCGGGGGTGGCAATCGGCTTTTGTCTGCAGCAGTCGTAATACGTCTGCTCCAATTGATCGACGACGACAGGCCATTGGAATGGGGCGACCCGTTCTGAAGCGCGGCGACCAAATTCCGAAAGCTGTGCAGCGTCGTGAATGATTCCCCCCAGCACATCGCGCAAGTGGTCGATGTCGCCGGCGCGAAACTTGAAGCCGGCATTCTCGACGACGCAGACATTCTCCGGAATGTCGCTGACGAGGACCGGGACCCCCATGTTCATCGCTTCCAACAATGCAATCGACATGCCTTCCAAATCGCTGGGAAGCACAAACAGCTGGGCGTGGGAAAACAGTTCCGCCACGAAGTCACGGTCGGCCGGACCGAGGAACACAACGCGATCACCCGCCATTTCGCGCAGACGCGTTTCGTAGTCGGCGTCGAATCCCCCGCCACCGGCAATCACCAGTTTGAAATCGGTATCGAGCGACTCGAACGCCGGAATGAGGTAGTGCAATCCCTTTTCCGGAACGAGGCGCGAAACCGAAAACAGAAATTTTCGCGGCTCGATGCCGTACTGCAGCATTCGTTCGGGCGGCCGATGCTACATCGGCATCACACCATTGGGAATGAACTCCGCATCGACGCCGTAATTGTCGGCGAAGTATCGTTTCAAGATGGGCGAGACGCCAATGATTTTGCGGGCGTTTGCGGCAGCCATCCGCTCACCGAACTGTATGCAACGTTTTGCCAGCGTTCCCCATTTGGCCCGTTGCCAATCGAGCCCATGTACGGTGACCACGACGGGTAAACCGGCCAGTCGCGCCAGCGGTGCCAACGCCGCCGGCCCCAGTGCATGATAATGGACGATGTCGGCCCGACGGAGCATGACGTCAACCGTGCTGGCAAATGTGTGTGTGATTGCGTCGAGGTGTTTTGTGGGAATGCTGGGACGAAAGATCCGATGCAGCCCGCCTTCACTCGTCGAAGTCGCATCGCGTCCGCAGTAGGAGCGGCGGCAATACACGACGACTTCGTGTCCGCGGGCGACGAGGTGTTTGCTGAGCACATCGACGTGCTGTTCGATGCCCCCCGAATGGGCGGGAATCCCCTTCTGCCCCAACATTGCGATTTTCATTTGGAGGCACTCCCCGTTGCTGTGAGGACTCGGTGGTAGAGATCGGCCATCGCCGATGACATCGATGTATCGGAATAGCCGTCGGCGTGAAACCGATACGCTCGTTCTCGAATCGCCGACCAGTCGGCTTCACCGGAAATGAAACTGCTGAGCGAATGGGCCAAGTCATCGGCATCGCCCGGCTTGACCAACAGTCCATTGTCGTTGTGTTCGATGACATCGACGACACCATCGACCCGCGAACCGATCGCCGGCACACCGGTCGCCATCGCTTCGAGGACCGCCATCGGCAAGCCTTCAGGAACGAGGCTGGGCAGTACGAACAGATCCATCTGTGCCAGTTCAGCGTTAACGTCGCGAGTGAATCCGGTCCAATCGACGGCATCGGTCAGGTTCAACTGATCAACAAGCTGATGAGTTGCCGCTTCGTAATCTGCCGATTGAAAACAACCGACGGCACGAAGTCGAATATCGATTTGTTGACTGCGCAGTTTTGCGACTGCGTGCAGCAGCGTTTCGATTCCTTTACGCGGCCGAAACATGGCCACGGTGCCAACCACCCATTCGCCCTGTGGGGGTTCGCGGCTGGTCAGCGGACCGGGTGAAGGAACTCCATTGGGGATCAGCGAGATAACAGATTGCGGAATTCCCCGCCGCAGAAGATCGTTTCCAATCGTCGGCGAAACGGCAACGACACCGGCGACGCGCAGCAGACTGAAGCGTTCGATGATCGCGTTGATTCGGCTCAGCCAGCGCCGGGAGACTTCTGTTGAAGTCTGACAGTGCATGTGATGCACCAGCGGAACTCCAGCAAGCGCTGCCGCCGGACGACCGATGAGCGCCGTGCGCGCCGAATGAGAATGCAACAGGTCGTACCCGTTGCGGCGAATGTATTTTGCCAGCGCGAAGACCGGACGCACATCGAAACGGGAACGCATTGGCAATTCGACCAGCGGAACGTCTTGCGCTTGCCGCGCCTCGCGAAATCGGCCCGGCTTGGTACACGCGATTCCGACCTCGAAACCGAATTCCCGCAATCGCAACGCGAGCAGATCCTGCACGCGTTCGGCACCGGAGTAGTCGTCGCCGTTAATCAGATGCAGCACGCGTCCACGGTATTCCCTGCGAGGCGCAACGGCCAACGTCTCATTGGAAATGGCTGCCGGTTGATCGGCTAACATTGAAGTCGTCATAATTTGCAACCGAACTGTTAGCAGGTGGTGGGCCGAGAGAGGCGATAGAGACCGTGCGACCCGCACAATCGATAGCCGTCTTGAATTGGCTTGCCGCAGTTGGGAACTGCCGCGCACCGTTCGACCATTTTTCAAACGTTCGAGCGTCAGAGACGCCATACAAATATAGGTCAGAAATCTGGCAGAAAACGGCAGAAGTCGAACGATTGAATTAGAGTAAGAAAGGCAGGACAGACACTGCCCCCCGACGCTGGTCGATTCGACATAACCGATTCGCATCACTACACTCGCGCTACGTGCCTGTGTGCACGGGAATTCGCGAGAAAATGATCCACAAGAGTTGATAGGCAGAGACATGCAACCCCTCGAACACTACCTGCCGACTGCCGTCAACACCGGTGGCTGGCTGACGCGATACACGCTCGATGAATTGAAGCAGCGAATTGACGGGACGAAGCTTGTGTTGCCGATCTGTTCGCTCGGCACTCCCGTCCAGGGGCTTGAATCGCTAGCACCGCTGGTGTTGCCACCGTTGTATCACGAGGCACTCGATGCCAACTTGAAGTCGGAATTGCTGGAAAGAATTCGGTTCTGTTTTCCGTATTTCACAGGCACGCGGGACCGAGAGACCGGGACCTACGATTTCGACATTGTCGAACTGCCAGAAGAGCAGCATGAACCGTTGTCGCGGCCGAAAACGGTGGCTTTCAGCGTCGATACGGCCGTCGAAGAGCACGGGCCACATCTGCCATTGATGACCGATACCATTCAAAGCTACGGGGTATTGCAGCAGTTGACGAGTGAATTCTCGGGATTTGTCGCCGGTCCACCGGTTGAGTACGGCCATCTCACATGGGGGCTGCCGTTTGGTTTGAGCATCGATATCACGCCACCGTTACTGACGCGGTATGTCGCAGGTTTTGCCAACGCACTGCAGAAGTGGATGTCACCGGAAGCGATGTACGTCGTCGATGTGCACGGTTCGATCGTTCATCGCAATGCGATCCAGGCAGGACTCGAAAACAGCCAGGTTGAGAAGTGGGCATTTCGCTGGCTGCATGAGCCGTTAGTCGAATTCGCGGCCGAACGAGGCGACCAGCATGCGGGCGGCGTCGAGACGGCCTTGGTCGAACACATCAATCCGGCGCTCGTCGATCGGTCATGGTGGCCGGACCGGGTGGATGACATCGCCGCATCCGAAATGGACCTCGATCTGGCAGGTCAACTCTCATCCGACATGCCGAAGTTTATCGAGACGGTCGAATCAGAGGCCTACAATGGCATTGTCGGCCGCGTTCGCAACTACTTCGACCTCGATGCCGCCCTGTTATTCGAGAGAATGATGAACGTTGCCCGCAAGGACGTCCGCGCTCTGCATGCGGACTGATCAACCGGTGGCAGTCGGCACGGTCAGCACCATCGGAAGAACCGGAACACCTCGGCCTTGCGCTGCTGTATCGAAATTCAGGTTTGCATGTCGTGTTTGGCAGCGTGACAGGCGAAATGAGTATTTTTCCTTTTTGCATCGGTCGAAATCGTGGGCTACTTTCACGTAACCGTTTGGCTCGCCTGAGCCGAATGGCGCTCGTGCGTATCTTAGAGGAAGTAGAACCATGACCACCGCTGCACCAGCTACCAGCCCAGTATCGGTCGATTACGTCAATCCGGTCATCCAATCGGCTGTCGATGTTTTCGACAAAATGTTGAACTGTAAAGCGAAGCGTGTCGATCTGAAATTGAAGGATTCGACGGCTCCCCTGTATGAATTGAGCGCGATCATCGGCGTTTCAGGAAAGGCCACCGGGACATACGTTCTTAGCCTTTCGGAAAAGGTGGCAATTGAGATTCTCAATCGAATGGTCGGCATCGAAGCAACAGGACTCGACGACGATGTTTGCGACGCCGCGGGAGAAATTCTCAACATGATTGCCGGTCAAGCGAAGGCGACGCTTCAGAAACTGGAATTGTCGATCAGTCTGCCGAGCATGATTACCGGAAAGAACCACGAGATACGGTATCCGTCCGACGTTCGGGCGATCTGCGTCTTGTTCGAATCAGATATGGGCCCGTTTGCCATCGAAGTTGGTTTTGCCAGTTGAGACTTCACTCTGGTTGAGACATCCCACTGGTTAAGCCTACATTTCCCATATGGGTCGAGCCTGAAACCGATCCAGGCTCGCGATGTCGCGATTGTAACACGCTGCGGCCGCCCCGTGTCTAGCGCTTGGTGATGTTTTGGCATTTTCTCCCCCGCTG
>Ga0302133_10000080_pt1 | contig 49327 bp, 42 predicted proteins | sample CB9_331_MG_FD_203121 | JGI IMG/M metagenome (GOLD analysis project Ga0302133, IMG submission 203121) | Marine microbial communities from Western Arctic Ocean, Canada - CB9_33.1 | ecosystem: Environmental > Aquatic > Marine > Oceanic | place: Canada: Western Arctic Ocean | collected 2017-09-19 | reverse complement strand
ACCTTAAATTTATGGCACGCGCCCTACTCTCCTTACCAGCAATCTCTCTATAAGATTGTATCGAATTTTCGGGAAAAGCCCATAGACTCCCTCCATACGTTAAAACAAAGCGTCAGCTTCCTCGCGACAGTCCTCTCTCTCAACCAATGTTATCCTTGACATAGCCGCACTCCCCCCTAGCAGACCTCCATATCTTTAATTACTATTACTCGCTAAAAGAACCTCCGGATTCGGCCAACTTAGTAAGCAACGGCGCAGGCTTCCAATAGGTATCTCCGTACCGCGCGCGGTACTTATCCATCGCCTGAACCACTTGAGACAAGCCAACGGTATCTCCATAACGCATGGGTCCACCCCTATAACGCGGCATTCCATATCCATGGACAAAGACTACATCAATATCGCTAGACCTCATGGCAATGCCCTCTTCCAGGATCAAAGCTCCTTCATTAATCATCGAGTACATCAAGCGCTCGATAATTTCCTCGTCCGTCACGTTCACTAGTTGCTTGACACCTAAACGCGCAGCTTCTTCTTGCGCAACTTTAGAAACAACTTCATCCGGCACCGCTGTTCGTCCCGCGTAATTAAAAATACCAGCTTTGGTTTTCTGGCCCAATCTACCCATTTCTACAAGTTTGGTTCCGACAGCCCAAAGGCTTGGATCTTCCGGTCGTTTCTCCCATTCGCTTTTAACTTTGTCTAGCACGTCCAAACCTGAAAGGTCCGAAACAGCATTTGGCCCCATAGCCATCCCCCAATCAAAAGCAACTTGATCAATTCTCTCTGGTGGGACTCCTTCTAAAATCATCTGTTGTGCTTCTCGAACGTAAGGAAAAAACATTCTGTTCCCGACAAAACCAAAACATACCCCAACCAGTACTGCTGTTTTCTTAATCTTCTTAGCCATCGCCATCGAGGTTGCAATGACCTCCTTAGATGTTGCTGCACCTCGCACGATCTCTAGAAGATTCATTACATTTGCTGGAGCAAAGAAATGCCAACCAATGACATCTTCCGGCCGATTTGTGGCTTTAGCTATTTGATCAATATCTAGTGTAGACGTGTTACTCGCTAAAATCGCTCCTACTTTTGCGACTTTATCTAGCTCGCCAAATATTTCTTTTTTTAGTGCCATGTTTTCGAACACTGCTTCTATGATCAAGTCACAGTCGCCTACGCCATTGTAATCAATGGTGCCTGATATAAGATTCAATCTGTCTTGCATTTGTTCCGCAGTCATTCGCCCTTTGGTGACCGTGGCATTGTAGTTGGAGCGAATAATTTCTAGACCTCGTTCTAAGGCGGCTTCACTAATCTCTTTAAGTATTACAGGAATGCCTACATTTGCAAAATTCATTGCAATGCCTCCACCCATTGTCCCACCACCAATGACAGCAACTTTTTTAATTGCTCTAAGGGGAGTGTCTCTTGGCACATCAGGGATTTTACCACATGCTCTATCAGCAAAAAACAAATGTCTTTGCGCTACGGAGTGTGAGGACATCATACATTCTAAGAAGAGCTCGTTTTCTTTTTTAACGGCATCCCTATAAGGCATCGAGACAGCAGCTTCGACACATTTAACAATCTGCTCCGGCGCAAAATATCCTCGTGCACGCCTGGCCATACCGTTGCGGTATTCAGCAAAAAAATGCTTCCCAATATCCGAAGTATCAATTTCAATTTCACGAACTTTCAGCGGTTGCGCCTGTTGGACCAAAAGGCGTTTAACATACTGAGTTGCGCCGTCTCTGAGATCTCCCTCGATAAGTTCATCAATCGCACCGGCTTCATAGGCCGTCTTGGCTGGAATAGGAACGCCGCTGACCATGGCATCAAGTGCGGCCTTCACACCTATTAGCCGTGGCAATCTCTGGGTACCAGTTGCCCCTGCTAGTAAACCCAATGTAACTTCAGGAAGCCCTACCATCGAGGTAGCCACCGCACAGCGATAATGACAACCCATAGCCGTTTCAAACCCGCCACCTAATGCTGTCCCGTGAATTGCTGCCACAATAATTTTGTCACAATCCTCCATTTGCTCAACAATTTTTGGCAACCAGGGATCTTCTGGTGGCTTACCGAATTCAGTAATGTCCGCACCGGCAATCCAAGTACGCCCCTCGCATATTAGAATCGCAGCTTTAGCTTCAGAATCAGCGCTAAATTTTCGAAACGCTTCTTGAAGGCCGGTTCGGACGGGCAGAGAAAGAGCATTAACAGGCGGGTTGTTTACTGAAATGTATGCGATCTCATCCTCGCGATTGTAATTGACTACTTTTCCCATAATTTCGTTCCTTTTTAGTGTCTTGAATCTTGCGTCAAAATAAAGTGGTGATTATAAACAAAATCGAATTATTTGCATTTCTCCGAGATTAGCCAATCCGAATACTTAAGCATTAACGTCGATTACTACCCTACCTTTAATCTCACCACGCAGAATCGCAGGAGCAAGGGTCTTTATATCCGACATCGGCTCAATACGATAAACATCCGATAGCAGAGAAGCGTCGAGTAAGGATGCAAGGTCACTCCATGCTCGTTCTCGCAAACTCATCGGAGCCATCACAGAATCAACGCCTTGTATGCGCACGTTACGAAGGATAAAAGGTAAAACAGTCGTTGGCATATCGACTCCAGCCGCCAAGCCACAGGCTGCTATTATCCCATTATACTTAGTCTGCGCCAACGCAGTACCCAGTGTCGTCGATCCAACACTATCTACAACAGCCGCCCATACTTCTTTTTCCAATGGTTTACTTTTCCTAGCCAGATCATCTCTAGCTATTATTTCTGAAGCACCAAGTGCTTTAAGATAGGAAGCAGTCTCCGGCCGGCCAGTGGCTGCAGTAACCGAATAACCCAACTTCGCTAAAAGCATCACCGCAATAGACCCAACCCCGCCCGCACTGCCTGTAACAAGAACAGGTCCATCCTGAGGGTCGGTCCCATGGTCCCTCACAGCATTTACGCAAAGCATGGCTGTATAGCCTGCTGTACCGATTGCCATCGCTTGCTCGGTAGAGAATTGAGCAGGGATACGCACTAAAAACTCAGGATTAACTCGCTGTTTCTGACTATAAGCACCCCAATGCGTTTGTGAAAGCCCATAACCGTTAACCAAAACTTTGTCGCCCGCAGTCCACTGGTCAGAGTCTGATTCAACTACAGTCCCTGCGAGATCTATGCCGCACACCATGGGGAATTTCTGACAAATAGGACTCGTATTAGTGACTGCAAGACCGTCTTTGTAGTTTAAGGTTGAATAATCAATATCTACCAAAACCCCTTCCGCAGGAAGGTCTGACACTGATAAAGCCTTAATATTCACCGAAAAAGTCCCCTCTGAGTTCTTTTCTGCTACTACCGCGTTGAACATTTCACTCATGTGACTTCTCCAGATCTAATATAAATGTTTGTTTTATATGTATAAATAATAATTATTTATTAAATGTATTTAAACGTGAAAATATAAAAAGCATTTCCGTTTACCCTCTACTGTATAGATTATAATGCCTGTTTAACTCTAACGACAGAACATAGCAGCAAAGAGGCGCAAAAAGGTTTTTCTTACGTATGGACACATCCTCGAAATTTGAACACCCTTTTCAACACATGCTTGACATCCCTACGCTTTTCAAATTGCACGGCTACATCGCGGATAAAGCGATCTCTCTTACAACGAAGATCGCATTTGACCTGGGGAAACCTATCTTGCTCGAGGGAGAAGCAGGTGTTGGGAAAACACAATTGGCAAAAACGTTGGCAGCCGTATTAGACACACGCCTCATAAGACTACAGTGCTACGAGGGACTCGACACCTCATCTGCCTTATACGAGTGGAACTATGCGAAACAGATTTTAGCGATCCGCCTTGCAGAGTCTAGCCAATCGAAACAAGCCGAAATAGAAAACTCGATATTTACTGAAGAATACTTGTTTACACGCCCTTTATTGCAAGCAGTCCGGTATAAAGGATCCACCCCTCCTGTCTTACTCATTGATGAAATCGATCGGGCTGACGAAGAATTTGAGGCATATCTTTTAGAGTTACTCTCTGATTTCCAAGTAACCATACCTGAACTTGGTACCTTTTATGCTGAAGTTCGGCCAGTCGTCATTCTTACATCAAACCGTACCCGCGAACTCAACGATGCCCTGAAGCGGCGATGTCTTTACTTATGGCTAGATTATCCATCTATCGAAAAAGAACAGGAAATTATTGCTCAACACGTGCCTGAAATTAACTCTGATCTGACCCGCTCTATCTCCGAAATTGTACGTAACCTACGTTCAATCGACTTTTTCAAAAAGCCGGGCATAGCCGAGTCTTTAGATTGGGCACATGCACTGCTTTCACTCAATGTGAAGGGTATCAGCCCAGAAATTCTATTTGACACCGCAGGTGTATTACTAAAGTACAAAGATGATATCGAACGACTTAAAACTCTAGATGTGGAGAGTCTCCTTGTTCATAAAGAACATTGCTGACGCAAATACTGCGAACCACGCGGTTGCAGCCCACACATTAAACATCTGCGCGGCCGCAAGAAAAGCAGGCCTGGCAATCACCCCAGCTCGTAGCATCGATGTGTTCAGGACTATTAGTCATGTAGATATGACAAGCAAAGATGATTACGGGCTAGCGCTTCGCATCAACCTAGCCTCGACTAAAGAAGAGGAAGTTATTTTTGACCGGGTTTTCAATAGCTATTGGAACCAAACATCGGATAGTGAAGGCGGTTACATTTTAGCCAATTCAGAGATGATCAAAGGTTCCTTAGACACAGGACTTTCCAACGAAGGTCACAGAGATATGGTAACCGAAAGTGATTCTTTTTCTGAAGCTGACGTTGCACGCAAAGCCAATCTGCGTATGAGGTGGGATCCGCTAGCCCCTCCTCTTCATAAGCTTATTCGTGAGTTATCAAAGCATTTAGCTACCCGACCCTCTCGACGTATCCAAAATGCTCCTCACGGGGACACAGTGAACATACGTCGGTCCATCAGAAAATCTGTGCCTTTTGGTATGGAACTTATGAAATTATCACGCGTAACTCCCAAAATACGCAAAACTCGAATCGTCTTGCTGTGCGATGTCAGTGGTTCGATGGACGTCTTCAATCCATTTCTTCTGCAATTGATGTTTGGAATACAAAAGACCCTGAAGAATTCGAGAACACTAGTCTTTAGTACAGAAACTAATGACATCACGTCGCTCCTTAGAGGTCAGGACGTAGCAGAGGTTCTTGCTAAAGTGTCGAAAACAGCTCGCCATTGGAGCGGTGGCACCAATATAGCCAAAGCACTAACCGCTGTTAATAGAAATATCCTCGTAGACGGTTCTGCCCGGAGCACAGTTTTAATCGTAATTAGCGACGGCTACGATTCAGGCGATATTACCAGCGTCAAACGTGAGCTTGAACTTGCAAAGCGGAGGACCAGATCTATCGTCTGGATTAACCCAATGTACGGCTCCTCAAGCTTTGAGGTGAGAGCTAAAACGATGAAAGCTGCAATGCCGTATATTGACGAATTCCTACCTGCCTTTAATGCCCAATCTTTATTAAAGCTGGTTGCGGGCCTCAAGCGCCTTAGTTAGGAGCTGTTTGTCCAACTTCGTAAGAACTTTCATCCACCCTTCCAGTAGCTGTGACAAAATCGTCCATGGATTTCGGCCACTGAGTCACAAACCTTCCAGAGGGACCTGCTCGATAATAGAAATCATTGCCACACGCGTGATGCCAGACGTCAACACTTTTGATGTCGACTTGAAGCTGCTCGTTGAAATGATGCATGACATCCTTTTTTACATCTAGCCAATCCAGTTTTTCTGATTCCAAACGATTAAGCTGTCTCAAAATATACTTTACCTGTTGCTCAATCATGACCAATATACACCCTTGATTAGTATTAGGACCGTAGAGCATAAATAAGTTCGGAAAACCACTTGTAGTAACACCTAGGTAGGCTTGTGCACCGTCCGACCAAGCATCCTTTAATCGCTCCCCTTCCCTTCCCAAAACCTCGATAGCATTTAAATAAGTTGTTGTCTCAAAACCTGTGGAGTAAATAATGACATCAGCTTCAGTCAGCTGACCATTCGCAGTCACAACTCCGTTTTCCGTTATCTCAGTAATATCCTCGGTTATTAAGCTAACATGTGGCATGTTAAATATGGGATAGTAGGCATCTGAAAACAAAGGACGTTTGCATCCAAATGGGTGGCTGGGAGTAAGTTTTTGTCGAGTCTCAAGATCATTCACTTGAGCAATACGTTCAAGACCAGATAGCTCAATGTTTTTTAGTACTTTCTTATCACTAAAAGTGGCTAAAGTGTTCCATAATCTATAGGTGTCCTCACGGCTAGCGGAGACCAATTCAGGATTAGCTCTAAAAGACTCAAGTTCTTCAGGCGAATAAGGAGTGTTTTCCTTTGGCACTACCCAGTTTGCAGTTCTTTGAAAGAGGTTTAGTTGGCTGACTGTCTTAGCAATTTCCGGTGCGAACTGAATGGCACTAGCGGCTATTCCGATAACAGCGACTTTTTTATCTGTAAGGTCGACTTCATGGTCCCAGCGTGCCGAATGAAAAACCTCACCTTTGAAGTCATGCATCCCTTTGATTTTGGGCCAAACTACATTGTTAAACATTCCAAGTGCGCTAACAACCACCATAGAAGTCAGTACCCGCCCATCCTCCGTAGTGACGCTCCAACAATTGCTTTCATCATTCCAAATAGCTTTTTTTACCCCAGTGTTGAATTTGATGTGTCGAAGAATGTCATACTTATCAGCACAGTGATTTAAGTACCGAAGGATTTCTTTTTGACCACCAAAAGGTTGGGACCAATCGAGTTTCGGTTCAAATGAAAAAGAATATAAATGTGATTGCACGTCGCATTCTGCACCAGGATAGGTGTTATGGTACCAAGTACCGCCCAGCCCGCTCGCCTTATCTAAAAGCAAAAAGTCATCAATCCCTTGCTCTTTTAGCTGTATACCCATACAGAGCCCTGATGAACCTGCCCCAATGACAATAACCTTATAATCAACTACTGTAGTCATATCGTGCCCCCACATTTTTTATTCTTACTAACTTTACCTTAACAGCTATAGACTCCAAAAGATTACGTGACGCTTTCCGGTTGGAATCCCTTTGGAAAACCCGCATTCACAAACGCACCTCTCGTCACTTCATCATTTAAATTGCTTTCCATAAGTGATCGAGCCAACAATAATTGATCCAATGATATCCCTGTATTCATACCCATGGCCTCTAACATAAAAACTAAGTCGTCGGTAACGATGTTTCCGCTCGCGCCAGGAGCATAAGGGCAGCCTCCCAGACCACCTAAAGACGCGTCGAATTTTCTAACACCTTCATCTAAAGCAGCATCCACATTAGCCAAACCCAACCCACGTGTATCGTGAAAATGCGCACTAACTGGAATATCACCCGTCATACTCAGCACTTGCTTAAAAATTCTACGACATTGGGAGGGATTTGCAAAACCAACCGTATCTGCGACAACCACTTCATCAGGCGAATACTCGAGAAGAGATTCTAACGTCGTCAAAACGTCCTTTTCATCAATTCGGCCCGCTATTGTGCAGCCAAACGCCGTAGCCAAGCCGGCAGCGAGAAGAATATGATGGTATTCAGGATTCTCTTTCCGATAATTCGTAATTCGGCCAAAATCCAACACTGCCTCCTCCACTGTTTTCCTTGTGTTTGCTTGACTGTGTGCTTCTGAGACCGACAAAACATAATTCAATTGATGGGCCCCCGAGGCCATCCCATCAATCGCTCCACGAAAGTTTGGAACCAATGCTGACACACGCAAGCCACTAATATTGCATGTTCGGGATATAACATCATTCGTATCAGCTAATTGGGGCAGCAATTTTGCGGGAACGAATGATCCGACCTCAATTTCAGGAACTCCAGCAGCCGATTCCTGTCGTATCCATTCAACCTTTTTTTCTGTCGGAAAAATAGTATCTATACTCTGGAGTCCGTCTCTAGTGCCCACTTCTCGAACCCAAACATTACTATCCGTCATATTACTTGATATCACCATGCTATTTTATGTTCCTGTGAACTTGGCCTTTCGTTTTTCATTAAAAGCCGCAACCCCCTCATTCCGGTCATTTGTTGGAATAATTTGATTATAGGCTTCCAATTCGTACATATACCCTATATTTCTATCTACTTGCGTAGACACGCTAATTGATTTTTTTGCTTGTCTAACTGACAGCGGTGCATTGTTAGCAATCGTTTCCGCACACAGCAATGCTTCCAACATAAGCCGATCCGGAGCAAAAACTCTATTCACCAGTCCCCAGTCGCATGCTTCCTGAGCACTAAAAGGCTTCCCCGTATATATTATTTCACGCGCACGCCTCTCCCCAACAGCATGGGGCAAGTTCAAAGTACCCCCAGCACCAGGCATAATGCCTAGTGTAATTTCAGTCAGTGCGAAACGCGCGTTCTCCGAAGCATATAAAAAGTCACACCCCAAGGCGAACTCGCAGCCTCCCCCGTAGGCAGCCCCATTTACTGCACCAATTATGGGTACAGGACAATCCTTCATAAGCCGCACCATCTGTTCGAAGATTGCATGCTGAGCTTTCCATTGTCTCTCGGTCATGCCATTCCGATCTTTCAAATCGCCTCCCGCACTAAATATTTTTCCTCCCTCGCCTGTAGCCACTAAACATCGAACATCCCCTGTATCGACATAAAGGTCCATAAACAACTGCCGGAGGTCTAAACCCATTTGGGTATTCATCGCATTAGCACGCTCTGGCCGATTGAATTTAAGGACCATAACATGAGGACTAGGTTCTTCAATCAATATAGTTTCAAATTTTTTTTCCATCTTGGCCTCGCGGATGATTCGATACCAATTTATTCGGCAATCGAACCTTTGAGTTAATTAATCAAAAGCTAGTACTAGCTTGCCCATTTGTTCCGACTCTAACATTCGTTTGTGCGCAGCCGCTCCATCAGAGAAGGGATAAATACTATCTATAACAGGCGTTATTTTGTTCTCGGAAACGAAGTTCATCATCTCCCTAAATTCCTCTGGAGTACCCATCGTCGTACCTTGAATTCTAACTTGCTTAAAAAACAACTTCGCCATATTAAAACCTGTAGGACAATTTCCTTGTGTTGCTCCGAAAAAAACATATCGACCGCCATTTTTCAAGCAATCGAGCACCTGAGGCATGCCATCACCTCCCGCACTATCAATCACTAAGTCTACTCCCCCGACATCAGCTTTGAGTTGTTTAAACCAATCGCGATCAGTGTAGTTGTACCCAAAGCGCGCACCTAGTTGGCACGCGGTCTCAATCTTGTCTTTACTACTGGAGGTGCAAACCACCTCAGCCCCTTTCGCTTGCGCCCACCTTAAAGCAAAGCCTGCAGCACCGCCTCCAATCCCAGTGACGAGAACTTTTTGACCAGTTGTGACTTCTCCGTGCGTGACAACGGCTCTCCAAGCCGTCAAGCCTGCAAGAGGTATCGCCGCTGACTCGGCCCAAGTTAAATGTTTCGGCTTCGCGCATACAGAGCTTGCAGGAACACAAACATATTCTGCAAAGGTACCTTGGTCAGGCATACCAAGCACCCTAAATTCATTTCCACCGCATAGGGGATCGTCACCCCAAGCTAATGCAGGATAGATGACAACTTCAGTCCCAATTAAACTATCAGGCACACCTTTTCCAACAGCATCCACTCTCCCAGCTCCATCCGATCCGGCAACACAAGGGAATTTTATCTTTGGATATTGCCCTAAAGTTATCCAAACATCACGACGATTAAGTGCTGCCGCTTTGAGCTCAACTCGCACGTGACCTTTCGTCGGCACAGGCGTATCGATCGTCTCAATCGACAACTCGCTTGGCCCGCCAATTTGTCTAAGAACTAAAGCTTTCACGAAATCTAATGACCTTTAAAATCAGGAGCTCTCTTTTCAACAAAAGCTGCAATACCTTCTTTTGTGTCCTTAGATGCACGTGCCAATCCTGAAATAGCACGGGTTTCTAATTCCATTTGTGTCTCCAATCCATTGCTTAAGCTGTCGACAACTAAGCGTTTTGCCTCTCCGTAAGCCAAAGTGGGACCTTTTGCTAACTGATGCGCGACCTCCATTACGCGGGACATTAATTGATCAGCAGGAACTACCTCGTTAATGAGACCCCAGTCGAGTGCCTGGGATGCGGTCAGTACATCGTTCATTATAATTAATTGCATTGCTTTCACCTTGCCCACTAGACGAGGCAGGAACCAAGTACTACTTCCATCGGGTGAAACGCCCACTTTAGTGTAGGCTTCAGTAAATTTTGCAGTATCAGCGGCGAAGACCATATCTCCAGTAATTGCCATAGAAAATCCAGCACCTGCAGCGACACCATTTACAGCAACTAGAAAAGGTGCATTCATCCTGGCGAAGCGAGATACTGCTGCATGTAATCCGGCAGTTGCATAACGCATATATTCAGGCATCCCTTCACCTTCAGCAGCAAAAGAATGCAGGTCACCTCCCGCTGAAAACGTTTTTCCGGCACCCGTGAAAACCACGGCTCGGATTTCAGAATTTGAATCACAATGAGTAGCCACTTTGACCAACTCTTCTGACATCTTAGCGTTTAAGCTATTTGCCGCATCAGGCCTATTTAAAGTGATTATCGCTACAGCGCCATCCCGTTCAAATGTTATCGTTTCAAAATCCATCTTTAAATCCCCTCTATTTGTATCGTTAATACTTATTTCGATAACTCCAACCCTAATTTTTGTCTCTTTCTATCTTCAAGACACACCATAACCTCGTCTCTTTCAGTTTCTGTAAACAACAGCCAATTCGCAATCTCTCCAACCGTCCGTAAGCATCCAGCACAGTGTTCATTTTCAATCACACAAAGTTTGGTACATGGAGATTCTATCTCCATCATCGCGCTCTCCGAGGAGCCAAGCCTTGGATCAAAGAGTCCATATAATCGAGAGCTAAAATAGCACGACTGCCGTACCATGAAAACATTTCTCCATCGACCAAACGTACTTTATCAAATAGGTTTAAAAGCAGTTCGAGTTCCAAAACATGCTTACTTTTAAAGGGGTACGGTTCACTACTAAGCATGCAGATATCTATGTCAAATGAAAGTAACGAATTCATGCTGCACTTAGGGTATCTAGCCTCACATCCATGTGTCACTGCTCGACAATTTATAAGTTTTAACATCCCCGCGATATACGTATCTTTATTTACAGACATCCACGGTTTTTTCCAAATAAGATAAAGAACATTGCGTTCTGGAAAATGTTTTCGGTTTAGTTTAACGCGTGCTAATTTTTCTTCAAATTGAACAATTAAATTCTCAGCATTTTTAGAGCAATTGAAAATGCCACCGATAAGTCTATACAACCCTATATTGTCCTCAGGGGTATTAGGATGGGTCACAATCACATTCGGAACAACTTTGCTAATAGATTCAAAAGTCGACAAAGTATTTTCGTCTATATTTAGAATCACATGAGTCGGTGCGAGCCTCTCCAGGCTTTCCAAATCGACGTCTTTAGTACCCCCTAGTTTAGAAACACGTCCAATCTTTGCTTTAGGATGGATGCAAAACTTTGTCCTACCGACTACATGCTTTTCCAACCCCAAGTCATAAAGTAACTCAGTGATGCTAGGCACTAAAGAAACGATCCTTGCATTAGAATCGGCGCACTCATGTGACTGTCCATAATCGTCTATAAAAGTAGCCATATGTCTACATGTTACGCCTATATTCGCCACCAACGTCGTATAAGGCACCAGAAATCTGACCCAGCGTCGCATGCTTTGCAGTGGTCATCAGTCTCTCAAACACATTACCGCGTTGTCGAGCAACTTCCTGCAGTGCATCAAGTTCATCTTTACATTGTGTATTATGAATGGCTTGGAAATTTCGCAAGGACTGAATTTGTTCTTTCTTCTCGACATCTGTCGATCTCATGAGCTCTAACACGGTGACAACATCTTCTTGTCCTTCTTTGGGATAAAAGGTGTTCACTCCTATTAAAGGAAGGCTACCATCGTGTTTTTTGTGCTCGTAATACATACTCTCGTCTTGAATTTTAGAGCGCTGATACATTGTATCCATCGCACCCAATACCCCGCCCCGCTCAGATATGCTGTCAAACTCTTTATAAACAGCTTCTTCAACCAAATCAGTCAACTCATTAGCAATAAAAGATCCTTGCCAAGTATTTTCACAAATATTTAAACCAAATTCTCGATTTATAACTAATTGAATGGCCACAGCACGGCGCACAGACTCCTCAGTCGGCGTGGTGATTGCTTCATCATAGGCATTCGTATGTAAGCTATTACAGTTATCAAGAAGCGCATAAAGAGCCTGCAGAGTTGTTCGAATATCGTTAAAACTTATTTCCTGTGCATGCAAGCTTCGTCCCGATGTTTGTATATGATATTTAAGCTGTTGGCTCTTCGTGCTAGCACCGTACCGATCTCTCATTGCTCGCGCCCATATCCGCCGAGCTACTCTGCCGATTACGGTGTATTCAGGATCCATGCCGTTGGAAAAGAAAAAGCTGAGATTCGGAGCAAACTCATCGATGCTCATACCTCGAGCCAAATAGTACTCTACGATCGTAAAACCATTAGACAGAGTAAATGCCAGTTGCGAGATTGGGTTAGCCCCAGCTTCGGCAATATGGTAACCACTTATTGAAACACTATAGAAATTTCGGATCTCTTGCTGCACGAAATATGCCTGCACGTCTCCCATAGCTTTCATCGCAAACTCTGTAGAAAAAATACAGGTATTTTGTGCCTGATCTTCTTTCAAAATATCAGCCTGCACAGTTCCTCTGACCGACCGCAAAGTGCGGGCTTTTATCTCCTGATAGGTCTCTACATCAACCAGCTGATCTCCGGAAAGCCCTAACAAACCAAGTCCTAACCCGTTATTTTGAGGTGGCAACTCTCCTAAATATAAGGGTCTTTGCTTGCCTTTGAAAATTTTGGCTATTTTTTTCTCGGCAGTTTCCCATTGGCCAATTTCCTTCAAATGCTTCTCTACTTGCTGATCAATCGCTGCGTTCATGAAAAAAGCAAGAATAATTGGTGCCGGTCCATTTATAGTCATAGAAACTGAAGTGGTTGGAGAACACAGGTCAAAACCAGAATAAAGTTTTTTCGCATCATCTACCGAAGCAATAGAGACTCCCGAATTCCCAACTTTTCCGTATATGTCAGGCCTTTCATGGGGATCCTCACCATATAAAGTAACGGAATCGAACGCTGTAGAAAGTCGAGCCGCGGGGTGCCCTTCAGAGAGGTAATGAAATCTTCTGTTTGTTCGCTCAGGAGTACCTTCGCCAGCAAACATTCTAATTGGATCTTCCCCTTCCCGTCTGTAAGGGAAGGTACCTCCCGTATAAGGATATGCGCCAGGCAAATTTTCCTTCATTAAAAAGCGAAGGAGATCCGACCAGCCATCAAACTTAGGTGGGGCGATCTTTGGAATGCTTTGTTGACTAAGACTTAATTTATAATTGCTCCCCGTGACAGCTTTGCCACGCACATCGTAGCTATATTCTTCAGCAGTTATTCCAGCAAGCCTTTCTGGCCACGCTAGCAACAACTGTCGCGCTTCAGTTCCTATGTCCTGCAGTGAGGCGTTATAACGTTGCCTAAGAGTGAGGAGAGACTGATCTATGCCATCAGTGAGTGTGGACTGGGCATATGGCTCTAGTTTTGAAGGCAAAAGATCGTCGCCTATCTCAGATAAAGCAGCATGACAGTATTGGGCGCGAGCGGCGCTCTCACAAACAGCTTCTATTCTAGAATTGATCCCTCTTCCTTGTTCCGCAATTTCAGCCAAATACCTAACCCTCTGTCCTGGGATAAGCACAGTTGCTCTAGGTTCTTTGTTAGCGTTGTCGGTACCCACCAGCCATCCGTCATCGCCCTCCAGCGCAGACAGTTTCTTGCAAAGCTGAGAAAACATCCAGGAAATACCCGGATCGTTAAACTGACTCGCAATGGTAGGATACACAGGGATGTCTTCATCGCTGACATCAAACTTGACGTGATTTCGTTTCCACTGTTTTCTCACGTCACGCAATGCATCCTCTGCACCTCGCTTATCATACTTGTTCAAGATAATCACGTCGGCAAAATCAAGCATATCAATTTTTTCGAGCTGGCTCGCTGCCCCATATTCACTTGTCATGACGTACGCAGATATATCGACTAAATCTACGATTTGACTATCACTCTGTCCAATACCTGCAGTTTCAACGATGACCATGTCAAATCCTGATGCTTTCAAGAAAGTAATGGCATCAGCTAACATCTCGCTGGTCGACAGATGCTGTCTTCTTGTAGCCATTGACCTCATAAACAAATTCTCATGTCTAAGGCTATTCATTCTGATTCGATCGCCCAACAAGGCTCCACCCGTCCTTCTACGTGTCGGGTCTACGGCCAACACTGCAATTTTTTTGCCCGGAAAATGTTGGCAAAACCGAGACATTATTTCATCCGTGACGCTACTTTTACCGGCCCCTCCGGTTCCCGTAACACCTATAACGGGGGTACTACCAGAAGCAATTTTCCATTTTTTTCGGAGTATTTCTAATTTTTGTTCACCCAGCACAGAGTCCTCTAGAGCGGATAAAGTCTGTGCAACACTGTAGAAATCATCTATCGACACTAAGTCAGGAAATTGTGAAGACTGACGTGCTTTACTAGCGCGCGCTATTAAATCGCGAATCATGCCATCCAAACCCATTTTCATCCCATCGTTAGGATGATAGATACGTTCCACACCGTAGGCTTCTAACTCAGAAATCTCTTCTGGAGTAATTGTCCCGCCTCCGCCACCAAATACGCGGATATGAGCAGCGCCTGCTTCCCGAAGCATATCCACCATATATTTAAAGTATTCATTATGGCCACCTTGATAGGAACTCATCGCTATACCGTCGGCATCTTCTTGTATTGCTGCACGGACAACATCAGCAACTGAACGGTTATGTCCAAGGTGGATAACCTCGACTCCCTCGGCTTGAATCATTCGCCTCATCACGTTAATAGCTGCGTCATGCCCATCAAATAAAGATGCAGCGGTGACAAACCTCATCGGCGATTCGTCAGTCACAACGTCCAAATTATTAGAAACATCCTCTGCTCTAGTGCTCATGTCATACTCCCAACTGAATCCTGCCTCAACGATAGGATTGTTTGTAATTTCAGTGTTTCGTGCAACGCTTTGATTTGTTGTTTGTCCGTCGGATTAGCCAACCATTGATAAACAACACCAATAATTGCGGCACAAAAGTTCTGCGCCGCACTTTCACAATTAGTTTCCTTAGAGATCTGGCCAGCAAAGATTGCTTTTCTCAACCATTTTTCAACGTCTTTACGGCGGCGATCATGAATATTAGCTACAACTTTTTTAAGCTCTTCATCAGGGCCAATTGATTTAAACCAGAGAATATAGAACGCTCGGATTGCCGGTGCGTCCCTAAGGATGAAAGCATAGTGAGCATCAAGTGCCTTCTCGATGGCTTCTATGCCGATTTTGTCTAATACTGCCCGCCTAAGCTCCTGTAACCAGAGCTCGCCGATTGACCGCACTATAAAAGTAAACAACTTATCCTTGCTACCAAATCGCTGGCTAGCCAACCCACGGCTATAGCCTGCAAGCTCTCCAACTTCTTTAAGTGTTGTCCTAGTAGTGCCTTTATCACAAATAAGCTCAACCGCCGCATCCAGCATACGTGCATCCGAAAGAGCTATCCTCTCAGCCTGTGTCGGTTTATCGCTAACTGCTTGTTGTGGAGAAGACATTAAGGAATTATGAGCCATCAATTACTTGTTCGCAACAAGTAATGATAAATAATAAGATATTTACATTTAAAATCAATAGTTTATCTATAAAATATAAAGTGTTTTATTGAATCTTTTCATGAAAAAAGCGGCTGGGGTCAGGCTTAACTTTGTCGTTATCTGACTTCAGTGCCCGGCGGCATCGCGGGACAGTTCCTCCACCAATACGATTTATTCTACTTAAAGGAGTATTTCTCTGTAGGAAAGATGCCATCTTGAACCTCTCGCACATAAGCAGACACTGCTGATTGTACCGAGCTCTCCTGTTCCATATAGTTCTTAGAAAAACGAGTCCGTTTTCCAGGAGCGATATCTAACACGTCATAAAGAACCAAAATCTGGCCATCAACGTGTTGACCGGCGCCTATGCCTATAACGGGGATCACTGCTTGCTCAGTTATTTCTTTTGCCAAACTCATAGGAACACACTCAAGCAAGAGAATATCCGCTCCGGCTTCCTCTAGCGCGAGAGCATCCTCCTTCATACGGACTGATGCCTGTTTCTCACGACCTTGCACTTTATAACCACCATACTTGTGAATAGCTTGAGGGGTTAAACCTAAGTGTGCACACACAGGAATACCACATTCTGTTAACCGGTAAACCATATCTATTTCAAGCGCGCCCCACTCTAGTTTAACGACTTCAGCATTACCTTCTTTCATCATTCTTGCTGCATTCTTAAGGCAATCCTCTGGCGTTGCATAACTCATAAATGGCATATCAGCCATCAATAAAGAGCGCTCAAGCCCCCGAGACACTAATTGACTATGGTAAATAATTTCATCGACAGTTACGGCGATCGTGGTATCTCTGCCTTGAACAACCATCCCCAATGAGTCACCTACTAAAACAAAATCAACTCCAGAGATGTCTAAGATGCGAGCAAAAGCAGCATCATAAGCCGTCAGGCCTGTGATTTTCTCTGCTGCTAGTTTTTTGGACTTTAGCGTTGCAATAGTAACCTTGGAAGACAAATCAGATTGTGTGCTCATTAGTAAAAATACCCAGGCAAAAAATCAAGAAAAACTTTCTATCCACGATGAAATCGCTCCGGTAATTTCAACTGGCGAATCCTCTTGAATAAAATGCAATCCTTTGACGGACACTTCCGTTTGATTAGGCCAGGTTCTGGCGTAATCAGCCAAGACCCCTTTAAGGATCATGCCTGGCTCAGCATCAATAAATAACTTTGGAATCTTGCTTCCACTCAGGTATTGCCCATAATTCTTTACAATCGCGCAGACATTTTCTGGTTCGCCTTCAATGGGGATCTGTCTAGGCCAGGTCAAAGTCGGGCGCCGATCCTCCCCAGCGTTTAGAAAAGGCGCTTTGTAGGCGTCCATTTCCTCACTTGACAGCTCTCTGATTATAGAGGCTGGCAAAACACGCTCAACAAAGACATTTTTCTCTAAGACAACTTTTTCGCCTGCTGGACTGCGAAAGGTCTGAAACATATCTCGTGCGGCCTCTGGCCATTCATTCCACGTCATCTCCCTAACAATCGCTTCCATATAGCAAACTCCTGATGCTCTTTCAGGGTGCCTTGCTATATAATCAAAACCTAGCGCACTTCCCCAGTCATGAACTACCCAAACTACATCATCGTTAGCGCCGAGTGCGTCTAAAGCCCCTTCTAGATAACGACTATGCTCCATGAAAGTATAGTTATCTGGACCTGAGTCTTTAAGTTTTTCTGAGTCCCCCATTCCTATTAAATCAATAGCAATACACCTGCCCAAGTGAGCAAGTTTCGGCATAATATTTCGCCACAAGTAGGACGAAGTGGGATTCCCATGCTGAAAGACTATCGGGCGACCTTCCCCCATTTCCACATAGGCCATTTTACTGCCTAGAACATCTATATATTTTTTACTATTCACCCAATCATTCATACTCAACTCCTTATTAACCCAATAATAAATAGGTTTAAGTTACCCAAAGATTACTTTAGAAAATACCCGTTTCACCCACAGCCGAATCAAACTGACACCTTCCATCGCGCTTTATTTCCCTGAAAGCTCAGCAGCAAACGCAATGACGCGCTCAGCCAAAACGAGATGAGGCTTGTCAATCATTTTCCCTTCAATTTGCAATGTTCCAGCCTCAGGGTTGTCTGCAAATGCTTTTATCACAGCACGCGCATGGTCCAACTCTTCAGCACTTGGGGAATAAGTTTCATTTATCACTTCCACCTGAGCTGGGTGAATACATATTTTTCCAGTAAAACCATCTCTCCTTCCTTCATCACAAACAACTCTCAGCTGATCCAAATCGCGGAAGTCAGCCATAACTGTGTCAATTGCTTGAACCTTTGCGGCATGGGCTGCGAACAAACATAACGCGCGAGTCATTTGATATGGTGACGTCCAGTCTTTGTTGCTTTGTAGATTAGCACTCGCACCGACCGCTGCCCCGAGATCTTCTGCCCCCCACGTTAGACCTATCATACGCGATGGCCCATCTCTGTATTCACCCATGGTAAATAGCGCGGTAGGCGTTTCTGAAACAATCGGTAAAAGCTTCACCGAACCGGCAGGAAGCCCATGCTCAGCTTCTAAAATCTCAACATAATTTGAAATAGAAACGGCCTCTTGTACTCCATTTGACTTAGGAAAAACGATTCCAGCTGGAGCTACAGGAACAACTGCTGCCAAGTCTTGTAGAAACTTCCCTGAATCTAAAGGATTGATCCTCACAAAATATGAAACTTGCGGATTACCTCCTTGCTTCAAAAATTCAGTCACCATTTCCCGAGCAACTGGTTTCCGTGATTCCACAACCGAGTCTTCTAAATCGAGAATGACACAATCTGCTCCCACATTAGAGGCCTTCAACATTTTTTTCTCACTATCACCAGGGGCAAACAATAAAGATCTAAACATTAGCTGGGCTTCCTTAAAATCAAACCTGACCTTTTACAATAGGCTACAAGCTCATCCTTTTGATTGAAGGCACTGTGCGCAAACAGCACAATTCCATTTTTAGGACGCGACTTACTCGCTCTTGTTTCAAGGATTTCCGTCTCCACTCTGAGTGTATCACCGTGAAATACCGGCGTAGGAAAGCGAACTTCATCCCATCCCAAGTTAGCAACGGCTGTTCCTAAGGTTGTGTCGTAAACAGTTATTCCGACCATTAAGGACAAGGTGAAACAACTGTTAACGATACGCTGACCAAACTCAGTGTGTTCACGACAGTACTCCTCGTCGAGATGTAATTTCGCGGGATTGTGTGTCATAGTTGTAAACATCACATTGTCCGTTTCCGTTACCGTCCGAGTTATTGCGTGTTCGAATTTTTGACCAACCGAAAATTCTTCAAAAAACAAACCTGCCATTTTTACTTCCTCCTTCTATTGTGCACTTACAACGTAAACTACAAATTACCACAAATTGAACAATTGCCCTTAGCCGACGAGCCAAAATTCATGAAAAAAAGCCGGCATACCTCTTTCTCAGCTCACCTTTTATCACTTTCCCCATCGCATTGCGAGGCAACTTGTCGACCGCAAAGATATGTTTAGGGATCTTAAATTTTGCGAGTTGACCGTTTAAAACATCAACAATTGAACCCTCTTCTAATTGTTCGCCATCAAGCATTACAACTGCAGCCATCACACCTTCCCCAAAGTCGCGATGAGGGACACCAAAAACAGCGGTCTCAACGATTCCCGAAACTTTCTCTAATTCCCGCTCCACTTCTTTTGGATAAACGTTCAAGCCTCCGGTAATGATCATATCTTTGGAGCGACCAGAAATAAACAGATATCCTTTCGAATTCATACTACCTTGATCGCCTGTATCAAACCATCCAGCTTCATCAAATGCTTGGCGCGTCTTATCAGACAGTCCCCAGTATCTGGGGAAAACATTATCTCCTCTGACCTGTATAGCGCCAATCGTTTGCCCTTCTACTTTGTTCCCCTTACCATTAATTATTCTCAACTCTACCCCAGGGAGAACAAGCCCAACAGACCCGGGGATTCGATCCCCATCAATAGGATTGGAGCTATTAACACCAGTTTCTGTCATACCATACCGTTCCATGATTTTCTGACAGGTTCGATGTTCAAATCGTCGAAACACATTCTCAGTCAGAGGAGCGGATCCGGAAATAAACACACGGATATTTTTCGATGATTCACTTGTAAAATTCGGACTGTCCAACAGGCGGGTGTAGTATGTAGGAACGCCCATCATTATAGTCGCTTTTGGCAAGGCCTCTATCACTTCTTCAACTATGAACCTGTTTCGGTATTGCATGCTTGCACCTGAAATAAGTACTGGGCCTAGGGCTATAAAAAGGCCATGAACATGAAATATTGGCAACGTATGTAGTAGTACATCACTCGATGAAAACTGCCAGGCATGACAAAGTGAAACAGCATTCTCATAAAGATTCCCATGTGTTAAACAGATCCCTTTAGGATCCCCTGTAGTCCCAGATGAATACAATAGTGCCGCTGTGTCGTTACATGCATTTATATGACAAGGGAAAAGATTGTGCTCTTTGCCTCCAACCTCTCGAAGCAATCCCTCTCCGTCAACCGCAGGAATCTGCAGATGTGCTGTAAGACACTCTATTTGAGAAGGCAAGCTACCTATTTTCGAAGCAACGCTACCATCGGTAATTAAAATTTTAGGGCGGGCGTCTTTTAAAAAAAACTCCACTTCTGCCCTAGTGTAGTCGGGATTGATCGGATGAAAAACACCCCCTGCTCTGAGACAGCCCAAATATATCCAAAGCACATTTAAAGACTTTTCGGCAATGAGAGTGACACGATCGCCAGCTATCAAGCCTTTATCTAAGAGATTGTATGCAACGTCACTGCTTTTCTTGTCTAGGTCATCGTACGTATAACCCACACCAGTGCCATCCACCAGAAAAGTATTGGTTTTCCGAGGAAAACACTCTAAAAAGCGACTAAATAGATTAGCGTTTGAACTCACTAGGCCATCGTATCGCTGGTCAAAAAGAAATCATGAACTAAAGACTTCGCGAAATCAGTTCTTTCATAATTTCATTGGAGCCGCCATAGATCATTTGTACCCGACTATCTGTAAAATAATGTGCGACAGGATATTCCATCATATAACCATAACCCCCGTGCAACTGAAGACATTGATGCGCAGTTTCAAATTGTTTTTCGCTGCACCACCATTTAGCCATTGAAGCAGTTTCATTATCTAACTTATTAATCATAAGCTGTTCAATACAATGATCGACAAAAACTCGAGAAATCTTAGCTTCGGTAGCCATTTCGGCTAATTTAAACTTGGTGTTCTGAAATGCCATTAACGGCTTATTAAAAGCTTTTCTCTCTTTTGTGTAATCTATTGTCTGCTCAAGAACAGCTTCAACTGCTGCGATCGCACTAACAGCAATAATGAGACGTTCTCGTGGTAGTTGCGCCATTAATTGGTAAAAGCCTTGGCCTTCCTCCCCCCCTAGTACATTTCCGACCGAGATCCGGCACTCGTCAAAAAATAACTCACAAGTATCTTGCCCTTTCATCCCAATTTTTTTTAACGGTTTATTTCGGCTAAACCCTTTAAGCTCGTCAACCTCACACATCAACAATGAGATCCCTTTTGCTCCCTCAGACGGCTCAGTTTTACACACAACACAAATTAAATTAGCATTGTACCCATTAGTGATGAAAGTCTTAGAACCACTCAGCACATAGTCATCTCCATCCCTAACCGCTGAAGTTTTAATTGACTGCAAATCAGACCCAGTACCCGGTTCGGTCATCGCTATCGATGTGATAAAATCACCAGTAGCCATGCTAGGCAACCAGCGCAATTTCTGCTCTTCTGTTCCATATCTGACTATGTAGTGGGCGACGATGCTTTGTATCCCATTTCCAAAGCTCGAAATACACAGCCTCATTAACTCCTCATACGTAATGACGTCAAAGCCAAAGTCACCACCTCCGCCACCGTATTCTGTTGGTACATCAGGGCAAAGCATCCCCATCTCTCCAGCTTTCTTCCAATATTCTTTCTCCGGATAACCTTGCTCAATCCAATGTTCTCTTCGTGGCAAAAATTCAGTTTCAAGGAACTTACGTACCCCATCTCGATACATCACGTGGTCTTCAGTCATCCAAGGAGAGTGATAAGCATTCATAGTATAAGTCCCACAGTTGTTTCATCCGATACCATCAATTTAAATTCACCTCGAACTAAGCAGAGTGCAGTCCGAACACAGAAACACTCGCTACATTCCGGAAAGGATGTCCACCTAAATTATGAGTCAACCCCATAGACGGGTTTTCCAGTTGGCGTTCACCCGCTTTACCTTGGAGCTGAAGGTATATCTCATAAGCCATTCGTAATCCGCTTGCCCCTATCGGATGACCAAAACACTTTAGTCCACCATCAATTTGACAAGGGACTTCACCGTCTTTATCAAACTTCCCATCTAGGACAGCTTTTATAGCGCCACCTTCTTCACATAAGCCAAGATCCTCCATGACGACAAGCTCTGTTATCGAAAAGCAATCATGCACTTCTGTCATATCGAGCTGCTCAACGGGGTTGGAGATATCTGCCTCTTTATAAGCTCGCGCCGCTGCTATGCGAGTAGTTTGAAGGTAACTACCATCCCAATCCGTCGTAGACATTTCAAAGCCATTGCTGGGTGCTAATTGCATGGCCTTTACGGTGATCATATCTTTAATACCCATCTCTTTAGCTTTTTCTACGCTCGTCACAATCGCGCATGCTGCGCCATCACTAACGCCACAACAATCGTATAAACCAAGAGGGGCGGCTATCATGGGCGCATTCATGGCTTGCTCTTCGGTGATGGCCCGGCGTAAATGAGCTTTAGGATTCAACAAGCCGTTGTCATGGCTTTTGACAGAGATATGCGCCATAGCTCTCTTCAAATCCACAGGATCACATCTATGCTTAGCTTGGTAGGCACTTGCAAGCTGCGCAAACGCACCCGGCGCAGTGGCATTTGGAAGCCACAAATCATCAAAAGTCCCCTTACTACGCTCAGGTAAGCCTGGATAACCAGTGTCCTTCAACTTCTCGATCCCTACAGCCATGGCTATATCACAAGCACCTGCCGCAACCGCATAGACAGCCCCTCGAAGTGCTTCTGTCCCAGTCGCACACATATTCTCAACGCGCGTTACAGGAATGTTCGGCAACCTCAATGCCATACTCAGCGGCAAGCCAGATTTTCCTGCGCTTTGCTCCTGAAAAAACAATCCCAGCCAAGCCATTTCAATCTCATCACGAGAGACCCCTGAATCAACAAGTGCTTCGCTGAACGCCTCGATCATCAGCTCTTCCGGACCACAATCCCAGCGTTCGCCAAACCGTGTACAGCCCATACCAATAATTGCGACCTTATCTCTTATTCCACTAGCCATAACTTAAATACCTTTAAATTTATGAGCGCGTCAAAGGCGCTGGTTTCCAAAAATATCGATGGAACTTCCTTTTTTCATCACGGTCCTTAACTCGAAACGCTAGCCTTACTTCGTCCCCAGTGCTAACACTTCCCGGCTCGAAGTCCGTAAATTCAAGCATAACATTAGCTCCGCCCTCAAATTCGATGTTTCCATAAATATAAGGTGGCGAAGGAGTGTAGGCGAGCCAATCTTCTGTGACCGATTTAACACGACCGGTTAAGCCGGCCAAACTTTCTTCAACTTGCGAATCACTCGTTCCACAACTAACGCAAATAACGCTGCTCGGGTACTGCAATGCATCACAGCTACTGCATCGCCCCCCTAGCATCGAATTAATATCACGACGCTTTCGATAAAACGCAGACAACGAAGTTCTATTGTCACGTTCTGCCCTTAAACCAAAATCTAACGATACCCTCTCCCTTAATGAAAGATAAAAAGTGTAGTTACCCGTTGACCGACGGCGATTCATAAAACGCTCAGTTCCTCGCCCCCGGCGCACGGCTGATAGAAGGTCCGTCGTTTTTATTAGCAATGCATCAACACCTTGCCCAAAACCGACCAGCATAATTATTTCACCGGCCCCCGCGTTACTTAACGCGTTTGACAACATCAGAAAAGGATGAGCGACCCCGGTATCACCGCATGTAGCACGTAAATCGTCAGGAAATCGAGATCGATCCAAACCAAGCTTCTTAGCGACTGCTGCTACCGCACCACCATTCCCATGGATCACAAAATGATCTACATCACCCAGCTCTATACCGGCCTTTAACGCAGCACCTTGCATAGCATCAGGCGCTATTTTGAGCCACCCTTCCTCCCTAACCCAACGTTCTTCCAAACTATAGTCATACTCAATTCCGCTCGCGCGATATTGATCAATCAAATCCTCATGTTCAGATGCGCTGGATAAAAATTCCGCAATAGGCTTTCCTTCACCCAACAACACACAGGCACTGCCATGACCATAAGTCATTTCTTGAGTACTGCCGGGTTGAGCTTCGCGACAATCACTAGCTATCATCAAAGTAGATTCGCTGTTGGCTAAAGCCCTCGCAAGAGCGCTAGTTCCAGCACGACGACTGCCTCCAAAATCCTCGGTCGCAATAGATCTTTGAAGATTTAGAGCATCCGCCACAAGACCACTATTAGAACGATCAGAGAACGGAAACGTAGTAGAAACCATACAGACATGTGGTACTGTGAATTCTGTATTTGCTAAGCAATCTAACCCGGACTCTACTGCCATCGTAATAGCATCTTCGTCCCAATTGGCCACACTACGCTCACCCGAGGCCAAACCTTTCAAATTAGGGGCCGCCCAGCCTACTGCTTCAAACACAGATTTTCTATCAAGACGCAAAGATGGAACGTATGCCCCAAACGATAAAATCCCGTAACCCATGGCTATCAATCTCTTAAATTAACTATCTTATTAAATACTAGGCTTTCCACCAGAAAGCAGCGTACAGAGAAGGATTCGTTATCCCCAATCTATTCCCCGACAGCTGTAAGTCTAATCGAGACTATAACATTCTCCAAATCTATGCTTACACAATTTTTTTCTCAATGAACTCCGCAACATCGTCTGCAGAGAATCCCATTTCACGAAGGATGTCAGTCGAGTGTTCACCTATCTGAGGTGGACCAATGGGCTTAGGCTCGTACCCTGAAAAGTTTAAGGGCACTCTTGGGGCTTTTGTCGTCCCAACAATGTTAGAAAAGCCAACCTCTTCCAAAAAACCCATAGCGACCACCTGGGGATGCGTCGCAGCATCAACCAGGTTTAAAACAGGACCACATGGGACGCCTTCGCGCGCAAAAATATCCACTGCTTCTTCTACGGTTCGCTCAGCGACCCATTCTCCCACCGCTTCACAAATCACGTCGCGGTTGTTCCCTCGCAGTTCATCTGTCGCAAACCTTGGGTCGTGATCCCATTCAACTTTGCCGATCACCTTAGTGACCCTTCTAAACAAGCCCTCACCCACAACTTGTGTGATCACACTGCCATTACTAGCCTTAAAAACATCTGTTGGTGCTCCCGTTTGACCACGATTTCCTGTCGGTACTCTATTCACCTGCAACGCTTCTTGTTCTATGATCGCTGGGCTAAATGCGGCAATCGCTGATCCAAGCAAAGAAGCTTGAACGTGCTGCCCTTCTCCAGTTTGTTCCCGCTGTCGAATTGCAGCTAATGTTCCAAACGCGCCCAACACTGCTGTCGAAAAATCAACGTAGGGAGCTATAGAGCGACGTGGCTCATCGGGAAAGCCAGACATGAAAGCGGCACCTGACATAGCTTGCCCAATCCCATCAAACCCACCCCGATCCGCCCAGGGCCCTTTGTGCCCAAAACATGTCTGTGTCGTGAGGATGATGTCCGGCTTTATTGTGGTCAATGTTTCATAATCCAATCCTAGCCGTCTCAATGCGGCGGGGGGCATGTTCGCTATCACGATATCTGAATGTATTACTAACCGCTTGATAATTCGAACAGCGTCTGGAGATTTCAAGTCTAGCCCTAAGCTCCTCTTGCGATTACCCGTCATAAAAAGCAATGGGCTGGAACCCTCCGATATAGGCGCCACAAATCGATCTTCACCACCAGATGGCTTTTCAACACGTATTACATCAGCTCCTAGATAGGCAAGGAGGCCCGCACAATAAGGACCAGCTATATACCTAGAGAAATCAAGCACTCGGACTCCTCGGAGGGTACCTTGCTGCATACTGTTTTCATCAATCATATGTCCTCCTCACGCTGAAACGGCAATTCGCAATTTTGGCACTTTCAAGACACTTGCACCATCGCTTATCATTACTGCATGTTCCGTGGAAAGCAATTTGTCGGACTACTAATCATCACGCTGTTTACAGCGCGAGGGCTGATCCCTATTGGCTACATGCTCTCCGACAACGGAGACGGGGTTTTTTTTGATCTCAATCTGATCCTCTGCCCTAGCCAAAATAATTTCATTTTAGACTTTGACACGTTGACAAAAAACGAGCCAGCAACACATCACCACATGCAGCCTTCGGCAACTGAGGAATTTAACCATAATGATGGCACGACAATGTCTTCCGGTGGATCATGCCTCCTGTGGTCTGGGAGTAATGCCCTAACGGGAACAGCTCTACTTTCCCCATACCCCATTGAATACGGCCGAACCGCGACTGGCTCGATGCCAACCTCTTCTGCTTACAACCAACGCTATCGCATATCACACCACGTAAGAGCTCCTCCTATTTTTTCTACATAACCGAACAGTTAGATTTAATTTTATGTCTCGCATCAGACATTCCATTCTGTGTTTGCATGCGATTACAGGGATTTAGCAATGGAATACAAACAAACAAGTAAGTTCTTGCTGCGGCTGATGGTACTCGTGCAACTTTCCTCGGTCGTCTTTGCAGAAATGAAAGCCGATTCACATGGGCCAATCGGAGTCATGGGTGACCACATGCATAAGAAAGGCGGCTTTATGACCTCTTATCGCTACATGCATATGGATATGGGCGGCATTCAAAACAAGGGTGCAAATATTGCTGCTAATTTAGTGGCTAACACAGTTGCAAATCGTTTTTCTGAGATTAGCGGCCAGCCCGCAACCTTAAGAGTTGTGCCTAATGCTATGAACACGCATATGCATATGTTTGGCGCCATGTACGCGCCCAATGACAAACTAACGCTGATGGCTATGGGCAGTTACGTAGAAAAAAAAATGAAATTGACAACTTACAAGGGAGCCTCAGGCGTGGAAGTAAGAGATGCCTTCACTACTCAATCAAGTGGCTGGGGCGATTTGAAACTACTCGGCCTGATCAAACTTTTTAACAAAAACCGACATCACGTCCATCTGGCCTTGGGAAGTCTCTTACCTACAGGTTCAACCTCAGAAACTGATCAGGTTCTAACACCTATGGGTATGCGTCCCACAAAGCGCCTTCCGTATGGAATGCAATTAGGAAGCGGTAATTATGGGATTCTAAATGGGCTGACTTATCATGGCTCCTGCCATCAATACACTTGGGGCGTGCAATATTCGGGAACGGAATTTCTAGGGAGACATAATGGCTATAGGAAAGGGAAGCAGCGTGAAGCAACGATCTGGACATCATTTTCACCGACAAAATCGATCAGCACGTCTGCCAGACTCAAATACAGATACGAAGGGAAAATAAAAGGGATCGACCCCAACATAGTGTTACCAACTCAAACTGCCAATCCTGACTACTACGGTGGTAATATAATCACTATATTGGTCGGTTTAAATTGGGTTTGCCAATCTGGCAGTTTCAAAGGAGTTAGAGTCGCCCTAGAAGCAGGATTGCCCCTACTTCAAGAGCTCAACGGTATCCAATTAGAGCAGAATTTTAGCCTTATGACAGGGCTTCAATACGCTTTTTAAATCATAGAGTGGCAACCCACCGCTTTAGTCAAACCTTTAAGCGGTATGTGCCATTCTCAGTAATCAACGTTCCTGCTGTTGGTCCGGCGAAATGCGTACCAATAATCAAAGTCGGAGTGTCTGCGTATTCACCAAACATTCTGCGCCGAGTCTGAATCGCTATCTCATTGTCTACATCAAACGGGCTAACCAAAGCAGGGTCATGAAACTGAATCGGGTGATGAATAAAATCACCTGTAATCAATCCTGTTTGTCCTTCAGACTCTAACACTACCGAAACATGTCCAGGCGTATGACCTGGTGTCGATATGAGTCTTACTCCTTCACAGATAATCTCTGGCGCAACAACCGGCTGTGCAAGCCCCGCATTTATAACCGGCACTAGAGAATCTTCAAAAACCTGCCTTTGAACTTGCATAAAATCAATGTCCGTTTCAGCGTCAATAGAGCCCCAAAAGTCTAAATCCTTTTTACCCATAATGTATTTTGCGTTAGGGAAAGTCGGCACCCATTTTCCGTCAACTAGGCGGGTGTTCCATCCAACATGATCTACATGAAGGTGTGTACACAACACGAAATCCATATCTTCTGGCTGATAGCCTTCTGCCTGCATATCACGCATATAATTGGTCGAGAGCATATGCATGGCTTCCATAGGCATTCTATCCCGACCATCGCCTATGCACGTGTCAACCACTAATTTATGAGTCGGAGTTTCTACTATTAATGAATGGATACTAAGACTTAAGTGTCCGTCCTCGGTTACAAAATGAGGGAAAAGCCATTTGATTTGTTTAACAACATCCGGAGTGGCTGCTGGTATGACATCCGAAAATTCAGGAAAGACAATCTCTTGGATTCGAGTTACTTTTATATTACCGATTTCCCACTTCATTATTTTGCTTCCTATAAATATGACAAGTGTATTCGTTACAACATGGTTTCAGCGACTAATCTTAAAGCTTCAAGCTGAGAAGTTGATATCACCATAGTACCAACCTCTCCCCGCTCGCCGGCGCCTTTCCACTGGGATAGCTGTTCTTTAATGTGCTCCGCGGGACCGACCAAACAACAATCGTCAATAAGCTGGTCAGGTACTGCTTCACAGGCTTGCTGTTTCTGTCCATTCAAAAATAGATCTTGGATCTCGCTCGCAGCATCAGGATAGCCTAACCGTGCTGCATAATCATTGTAGAAATTTTTCTCACGCGCGCCCATCCCTCCAATGTACAAAGCAAAACCAGACTTCAATTCTCGTCTACATGCATCGATATCGGGCCCCATGACAGTCCTAACAAATGGAGCAAAATCGAAATTCTCTAAGTTCTTGCCATTACCGGCTTTTGAAAAGCCTTTTTCTAGTGCAGGCGAAAAAAGATCAAAGCGATCTGGGTTCGCCCATACGAGAAAGGCTCCATCGGCCACTTCCGCAGCCGTTTGAGCACCTTTCTCAGTAACAACACCAGTATAGATTGGTAGTGTCGGATCGCCATGTAAAATACTCTTAAGCGGTTTACCCAGACCGGTGCTCTCTGCGCCCATATATGGAATCTGATAGTGATAGCCTTCATGCATTAAAGGCTGTTCTCTCTTAAAGATCTTTCGAATAATCTCTATGTACTCTTTAGTGCGAGTCAAAGGTCGTCCATAGGCTTCCCCATACCAGCCCTCTGCTACCTGGGGCCCGGAAGGACCAATACCCAAAATAAAACGTCCCCCCGACAACTGATCCAAAGTCATAGCGGTCATGGCAGTCATTGACGGTGTCCTAGCTGCCATTTGCATAATTGCAGTGCCGGCTTTGATCGTCTTTGTTTGCGCTAAAATCCAAGCGATGGGTGTAACCGCATCAGAACCCCAGGCTTCAGCACTCCACACCGAGTCATAACCTAGAGACTCAGCTTCTAAAATAAGATCCATCGGGACCTTAATGTGTCTGCCTGAATATCCAAATACCAATCCTAATTTCATTTCAATCCCTAAAAATATGCAGTTTCAACGATACCATCGTTGCATAAAACCACACAAGAGACATTCTCTGCTCGATCAATTCTATTCAACGTATTGCATCTAGAATTTCGCCGAAAGCCTCAATCACCTCTAAACACTCAGTTCTGGACGGGTAGTACTTTCCAGGGTTTACTGGGTTTCTAGTACGAATACATAACCAATCGGGGTTAATCCTCTCTTTCATCTCACTCATTCGATCAACCCATTTCTGTTTGTTGCCAACGCATAAAAACATACTTTCAACTTGTTCCGCCATATCGAGTGATTCTGCTTCTGGCGACAGCCCTTTATCAGCATAAAAGCTCCACTCCCGCACCCATCGGTGCACGTGTTTCTCCCTAAGTGAAGGATCATCCCCTATCCAGCCTTCAAACCCAATAGTGATTTGAAAATCATCCTTAGCCCTCTGGGTCGCCCTTTCCCTCATTTCCTTCACGGCAGGCTCTAGGATATCTAGGGCAGGCGGAAACCATAAACACCATCCTTCATAATCCAGTGCTCGGTCCATAGCTTTTGGAGCAAAAGCTCCTATCCATATGGGAGGCCGAGGTTGCTGGTAAGGTTTTGGGTTGAGTCGAACGCCTTCGTATTTAAAGAACTGTCCATCATAATTGAATTCTTCTTGGGTCCAAGCGCCGACTATGCAGTCCATAGCCTCCTCAAAACGCTTGCCTCGTTCTCCAAACGGTACCCCAAAACAACGAAAATAGTCAGGGTGATACCCGACCCCCGCTCCGAAGACAAACCTTCCACGACTTAAATTATCAACAGCCGCCAAAGATTCAGCTAGATGTATGGGGTGATGGAAAGTAGGCTGCATAACAGTGGTGGCTATCTGAACACGTTCAGTTCTTGACGCAATTACCGCTAGTAACGAAGTCGTATTTGGCCACCACGTTTCTGGTCGCTGATGTCGCTCTGGCACCCAAAGGCCATCAAAACCAACTTTCTCCGCTAGTTCAGCTTCTGCAACGCAATGTTCCATGGCATCCGCCACGGCATCACGATTGGGTACTTCGGCTTGATCGTACGCGCCGAAATGAGTATCAGGCATATAAGAAATTTTAATGACTTGTCCTCTAAACGCTCAAATGGGGCTTAAGGTATTCTTATACCATAGGATGGTGCAATCTGCAGTCAATCTACTCCAAATAAACGCTAACTATTAACTGCAACTCGCTCGTTATCTAATGGTAATGCTCATTTCTAACGATTAACGAACTAAAGAAATTTCACAACATATTCCGTAATATCACGGCAATGAAAAAATGCACACCTTTAACCTTTAACCTTGCACCGCCACTAGCCATTAACTAGAATATAGGAGAAGGTAGACGGGAGGAGCTGCCAATACGAGCGTTCATTAGAAAAATGGTCTCGTAGCAGATAAAAATTTTAATAAAGCAATTGTCTAGCCGAGGGAAACCAAATGGCCACTATTGAAAAAGAAGTATTAAATCAGCCTAATGTACAAACGATTACCGCGCCCACACTAGCTCAAGCAGTTGAAAAAAGAGATCGTTTAACTGAATCTACTGGGCACTATTACGGCGTAGAAGAGCTGAGCCTAAAAGCGGCCGACCCTATTAGATATGAGCGTTTTTACTCAAAACTTCATTCTGCAGTCTTAGCCGCACGGGAGTCCGCTAGATTTGTGGCCGCAAGCCCTGGCTCGCGGGAAATGGGTGAGTGCCTTTGGGGGGTCACCACAGCGGAAGGAGATACCTTAGCGGTTTCTTTAGGCTTCTTGTCCCACACCGCCATTTTTCCTGTCGCTATCCGGTATATGGCAGCAAATAATTACGACGTGAATGACGGTATCGAAGACGGAGACGTATACGGAGTAAGTGACGGGCTAACCGGCGGTGTGCCACACCCTGCCGACTTCTATTCATTTGTGCCTATCTGTATCGAAGGAGAAGTCGTAGCGTGGGCGGTAGGCATCAATCATTTAATGGAAAACGGCGCACCTGTGGCGGGATCTTGGGCAACATTCTCTGTTGATACGTTTATGGACGGATTGGTGGTGCCACCAATGCGAACAGGAAGAAAACTTAAGCAAGAGTCTTGGTGGAAAGCGATATGGGAAAGACGGACTCGTGCAGCGACCATGAACATTCTCGATGACAAGATGCGTTTAGCCGGTTGCGCTATGATCCACGAAGCAACCCACAAGTTAATTGCGGAATTTGGAATTGATTACTACAAAAAAGCAATCCGTGAGGTCGTAGAAGAATCGAGACAACGGGTTGTAGATAATATGAAATCTACAATGGTTCCAGGGACTTATACTGGCGCCGGCTTCAGAATGGCGCAATATAAAGGGCTGCAAACTATTTGGTCTCATGCGGACAAGAACACTCTCATACATATTCGTGCAAGTGTCGAACCTAATGAAAACGGGTTAAAAATTGACACTGAAGGCACGTCACGTTGGGGTCACCACGCCTACAATGCGACACCTGGTGCCTCAGACGCCGCGGTATTTCTTGGAATGATCAACTCCTTCTCACATAACACAAAAGTAACGGCGGGAATTGAGTTGGCGGTTCAACGACACTATCCGAAAGGCAGTATCTTGAACCCTGATAGCGAGTTCACAAGTAACGCTAACCCTTGGGCACAAACCATGACCTTGAACAATATAGGTTTCGGAGCTGTGAGCCGAGCCATGTTTAGCTTCGGTTATTTAGAAGAAGCATTTTGCATCGATGGAAACTGGGGTGCATGGCAAGGACAGGGTACGGCAGAAGATGGCACTGCTTATGGCTTCACCAATTTTGAATGGCTAGGTGGTTCAAGTCGAGGTGCTTGGTGTTTTAAAGACGGCGAGCCACTAGTTTGGGCCGCATGGTCCCAAATCGCGACAATAGGTGATGCTGAGGAATTTGAAAGCACGGTGCCACCAATGTTTTATTTAGGTAGAAAACTTTTACCTGGCTACTTCGGCGCTGGGAAATACCGTGGTGGACCTGGTCAGTCAGCTGTTCATTGGTGTGTTGAGCCTGGTCAACATATAGGGATTACACGTCCAAACGGCGGATTGTCGACGACCGCATCTGTCGCACTAGGGATGAACGGGGCATATCCAGGACCCTCTAGCTTTATGATATCTGCACGGGGCACAAACCTAGATGAAGTCAATGCGAAAGGTCTAGCCCCCCGTGATGCGAGAGAGCTGCTTGAAATGACGGACAGCGGTCTTCTAAAAGTAGACGATCTGCAAGTCTGGAAAACCGATTGCCCAGAGCTCGCCATGGGACACAATGATTTGTTTGTCGATGCGGCGGGATCTTCCGGCGGTTGGGGTGACCCTCTAGAGCGTGATCCTAATGCTGTCATAGCGGATCTCAATAGTGGGACATGCCCCGACTACGATTTCGTCAACGAAATGCACGGGGTCGTCGCGACTCAAGATGAGGGTGGCAATTGGGTCTTAGATAGCACTGCAACTAGCGCGAAACGCACCGCACTGCGTCAAGCCAGATTAGATAACTCTGTCGACGTCAAGGACTGGTGGAAAGAAGAGAGAGAAATTGTTCAAAACGCAGCTTTTTTTCCAGAAGTTGGATTGATGTATAACGAAAGTCTTTCGTTTGACAAATTCCGAAACGAGTTCACCTCGTTCTGGAATCTGCCTCGCGAATTTAATGTTCTAGAAGGATAGAGCCATGAGTGATGATATTTCTATCAGTAAAGGGATTATTGAACAACTTGTCGACGGGAAGATCGATGACGACAACTTAGAGCGGTTGCTAAAGCTTCCTAAAAAAGATAGTGGTCGTTTTTTCAAATATATAGAAGTGCTGCAAGACAAAGTTAATTGGAAAGACAAGATCCTACTTCGTCTATCCGACAAGCTATATATTGTAAGCCAAAGAGCAGGAAATCGAATAACGAAGTGCGAGTGTGGCCATGAGTTTGGAGATTACCGTTCCAATTGGAAGCTTAACAGCAAGATACGTGTACGAAAAACAGCTAAAGAAATGAAAGCCGTCTACGACCCTACTCCTGCGGTCCCGGAGGCAGGATGGCAGGAAATTAGAGAATATTTCTGTCCAAGCTGCGCAACCCAACACGCCGTCGAGGTTGTCCCCCCGGGGTACCCTATAGTCATGGAAATGCTTCCCGATCTTGACAAGTTCTATAGTGAATACTTAGGTAAACCTCTCGCCGATGCTTCCAGCGATTGGTACCAAGACAAGACATCTAACACTACCAGCAGCTGGGGATAACTTCACGGAGTTTCGATCACTCGTACTTTTATTATCGAAGGGACGCAAACTATTTTTGGAGATTACAACATGAGCACAACTGCTCCTATCGCCGCCAACATTAACGATCTTATACTTGCCCTTGATGCCGGAGGAACTATGACTGATGCCATTCTAGTGAAACCTGATGGCACATTCACTATAGGCAAATCGATTAGTCGAAAAGAAGATCAACCACGTAGTTATCGCGATTCGGTAGCTGACGCGGCGCAATCTATAGGTTTAACATCTGAAGACGTTCATAAGCGACTGGCGGCTGACGTCTACTGTGGGACAGGCATGCTAAACACAATCCTAACCGGAGACGGAAGAAAAGTAGGACTGTTAGTGACCCGTGGCTTCGAAGACCTTTCCGTTATGGAAGGAGGACTAACCTATTTAGGACAGAGTCAGGCTGAATCGTTGCACCAACAACTACATAAACATACCCGCCCTCTAGTAGAACCAAAAAATGTTCTCGGGGTGAGCGAAAGAATTGGCGGCGGTTGTTACCTTGGTGAAATACATCTTCCTGCAGGACATGTTCTGATCCCGCTCAATAAAGAACAGGTCGTAGCAGGGACGAAAAAATTGTTGGATGAAGGGTGTGAAATTATTGGCATTCTTTTCCTATATTCATTCGTTGACCCTCGCCACGAGCACCAAGCTAAAGCTATTGCTGAAAAAATAATTAAGGACAAAGGTTTGCAAGTTCCTGTAGTCTGCTCCGCAGATGTTGCCCCCGTAGCAAAAGAAAATAGTCGGCTTAAAAGTCTTCTATTCCAATGCTTTGCTGCCGAGCAAGTAAGAGCATCTCTGCTAGATGTCGAAAAGGCAGCACACGAATTAGGGTTTGATGGTCGATTACTAACATTGCTCTCATACGGCGGCGCTGTAAACATGGACTACACTAGGCTTTATGAAACTATGATATCAGGTCCCGTAGGCGGATTAATTGGAGCACAGTTCATCGGTAACATTCTAGATTTAGACAATATTGTGACCGCAGATATGGGCGGCACTAGCTTTGATGTTGGTCTCATTATAGACAAACGAATTGGTATAGCGAAAAGCGCCGATATAGCGGGTCATCGACTAGCCTTACCTATGGTGGAGCTAGACTCTGCGGGACAAGGTGCGGGCTCGGTAGTGTGGGTGGATGAATACAAACGCCTACATGTCGGGCCTGACTCCGCTGGCGCAGCGGTGGGGATCTGCCTCAACTACGACCGACTCACTGTGACAGATATTAACGTAGCACTGGGATATGTCGATCCAAACTATTTCTTGGGGGGCCAGGTCAAGCTTAATAAAGAGGCCGCGCTGAAAGCTTTAAAAGAGACTGTAGCAGAGCCTCTCGGTCTTGAGGTCTACGAAGCTGGAGCAGGATTACTTCAAATAATCAACACTGAAATGAATGATCTTTTGCGTACGATGATCGCATCAAAAGGATATGACACCCATGACTTCACCATGCTCTACTACGGAGGAGCTGGTCCTGTACACATGTATGGCTTTGCTGAAGGTATAGAATTCAAAGATGTAATCACTATCCCATGGGCGGCAGGATTTTCCGCATTTGGAGCCGCTTGTTCTGAATATATGCATCGGTATGATCGCGGCACACGTGCACTAATCCCTAATCAATCGAGTGATGAGCATCTTGCAAATATCGCTAGAGATATAAGCAAGACCTGGAGAGAAATGGAGCAAGAAGCTAAAACACAGATGAAAGCAGAAGGCATCGATCCCACAACCGTAACATTCCGATACGGAATTTCAGCGCGATATATGGGGCAAATAGAAAGTTTCAACACCGCTTTAGAAAACGGCATAATGGATGGGCCTACTGACGTTCAAACAATGATCGATGCATACGAGGCAATGTATTCTAAAGTTTATCCAGAAGGCGCCAAGTTTGGTAGTGCAGGCTACTCATTGACAGATATTCATCTTGAAGCAATAGCAAGCAAACCACAGCCAAAGCTCCTCAAACATGAGTTATCTGATTCGGAACCAACTACCAGTGCCTTTGTAGAAAAACGCGACGTTTATCACAAAGATGGATGGGTCAGCTTTAATGTGTGGGAAATGTCAGAGTTAAAAGCCGGAAACACTGTCAAAGGCCCATCGATAATCCGCGATCCAATGACCACGGTGGTTGTTCCACCAAACAAAAAAATGTATATAGACGAATATCTCATTCTTCACTATAGTTAAATTAGAGATTTTTAAGGTGAAATTAGCCACTTTTTTAATAGACGGGCAAAAGCGAATAGGACGAGTCGAAGACAATGTCATTGTGGACTTGTCTGAGGCCGGTGTCCCCAGTGAAATGATCCCGTTTTTAGAAGTCGGGGACTCAGCATTAAGCAAAGCGCGAGCATGCAAAGGGAAAGAATATCAACTTTCGCAAGTAGAATTTTGCCCACCCATTCATAGACCACCCAAAATTCTGGCAGTCGGCTTGAATTATAAAGACCATATTGAAGAAACAGGATTAGCGACCCCTGAATTTCCCATGTTTTTCAACAAACAATCTACTGCGGCTAATGGTCCATACTCACATGTACACTTGCCCAAAGTGTCAAACAAGCTCGATTATGAAGGAGAGTTGGGATTTATAATCGGCAAACGATGTCGGCACGTAACGAAAGAAAATGCATCCTCAGTGATAGCGGGATATGTCGTTTGTAACGACGTGAGCGTTCGCGATTGGCAAATGCGCTCTCAAACTTTCACGCTAGGTAAATCCTTTGACACACATAGTCCTTTTGGACCTTGGATCACCACCAAGGATGAAATTGAAGATCCACATGCTTTGGACATCAAAACCTGGGTAGATGGTGAGCTGCGGCAAGATTCGAACACACAACACCTTGTTTTTGACTGCTTCGATCAAATCGCCACATTAACCGCAGCGTTTACTCTAGAAGTTGGGGACCTAATATTAACAGGCACACCTAGTGGCGTAGGCATAGGGTTCGATCCTAAGAAATTTCTTACTGTAGGACAAAGAGTGAAAGTGGAGATATCCGGTTTGGGATATATTCAAAATGAAATCGTGTCTGAGCCAGACAGCACTGCTACTGCATAACGTAAAGGTGAAACAATGAAAGCTTGGCAATTCAAAGCATATGGACCTTACCACGAAGTGCTAAAGTGGTCCGAGCGTGAATCACCAATCAACAGACCAGACACCGCGGTAGTTAAGACGTCGGCCATATCGCTGAATTTTCCTGACTTATTGGTTTGCCAAGGCCTATATCAAGTGAAAGCCCCGCTTCCTGCTGTTCCTGGAGTAGAAGGGATAGGTGTGGTTCAGTCGGCCGGACCCTCGAGCAAGTTCAAAGTCGGAGATCGAGTTGCTGGTTTCTGCCATGGTGGAGGAACATTAGCGGAATACTTCGAGGTAACAAATAACAGTGCTTGGGTAGTTCCTGATTTCGTATCTAATGAAACGGGTGCAGCATTGAGCGTAACATACGGTACATCTTACTTTGCGCTTACTCACCGTGCCCATCTCCAAGCAGGCGAAACTCTACTGGTTCTAGGGGCGGCTGGCGGAGTGGGACTTGCCGCGATCCAACTAGGGAAGCTTATGGGCGCTACAGTAATCGCTGCAGCAGGAAGTCAAGAAAAAATAGACGTCTGCTTAAACCAAGGCGCTGACCACGTCGTCAATTATAAATCGCAAAATCTTGTTGAAGAAGTTAATAGAATCACCAATGGTCAACGGGCAGATGTAATCTACGACCCAGTAGGAGGAGAACTTTTCGAGCAAACAAAAAGATGTCTTGGCTGGGATGGACGATTGATTATTATTGGCTTTGCTGCTGGGACCATCCCGACAATTGAAACTAATAGGCTGCTTCTAAAAAACGCAGCCATCATAGGATTGGCTTGGGGTCAGTACATGCAGAGGGCGCCAGAAAAAGCCGAAAGCTGCCAGAAGCACTTATATCAACTGCTCAAAATTGGGGCTATAAACCCAGTCATTTTCCAACATTTAGCTTTTGAAGATGCCCTAGAAGGAATGAAAGTACTGGAAAGTCGAAAGCTATACGGAAAAATTGTTCTTTCAAGATAATTCCTAAGTTGTTGATTTAGAAGGGCCAACTAGTACTTCCTTATGTAAAACATGTTGGACCGACCCTATTTTTACAATCTTCAGCACTCTAATTCAGACAGGTGTTGCGGCCTACCTCATAGAGGTTTATGATGACCGCTCGCGCGCAAGGCGTATCGTTTAGTTGAGGATAGAAGAAATAGTCGAAAAAAGCTGGGGATTTCGGTTGCACAAGACAAGCCTTTGTAGAGGGCAAACTTTCTAGTCAGCCACCATTCAACCATCTAATGACCTTACTCTTACTTTCAGGATAGACCTTGTTTCTCGGACATACACACATACCACCATTACCCACCCATTATCGGCGCTTGCCTCTGTAACGTTTAAGGTAACACGTTATTTTTATCGCTCTTGCTATTTTGCCATCGAGCAAGAGTCTATTTACTTACAAAAGATGGTATATATAAAAGGTACAAGTTATGGATATTTATGTTGGAAACTTATCTTACGACATCAGCGTCGAAGAACTCAGAGAGTCATTTGAGCAACACGGAACAGTAAATAGCTGCAAGATTATTAGCGACCGTGATACTGGCCGCTCTAAAGGCTTTGGTTTCATAGAGATGCCAAATGCGAGCGAAGGAGCAGCGGCTGTAGAGGAGCTCAACGGAGCTATGTTAAAAGGGCGTGAAGCGAGAGTTAATGAAGCGCGTCCTAGAGACGACAGGAGATAAGCCTAGGTTTTTAAAGACTGTCTATATTTAGGAAATATAGGCAAACCTAACGTTCCTAACCTAGTTTTCTATTGCCGGCTTAATTTCTGCAATAACCCGTTGTGTCTGATTGAATACGTCTTTTTCACCTGATGCAATAGGAAACAGGACAAATTTACTTGCACCCGATTTAATGTAGGCGCGGATTCGCTTAGTGACGTCTTCGGAAGTACCTATCGCGAATAATGGATTCAGGTCCATATTCTCTCCTATACCTGTTCGCTTAACGAAAGGAGACGTCACTACAGCTTCATCATCGACTCTCCCAATGCGAAAGGCTATGGATGTGCCATAGTGATCATCGTCGATCTGTCGTCCATATTCGGCTGCCTTAGCCTTAATACCTAAAATCACTCGTTTCACCTCTTCAGGACTGGTTATTCCACCAATCCACCCCGAACCCAGCTTTGCCGTGCGCTCAATAGCAGCATTGCTGGAGCCACCAATCCACAGGGGCAATGGACTCTGGATCGGACGAGGAGCGATAGAAGCATTTTTATATTGGTAGTACTTTCCTTCGAAAGTGACTGATTCTTCAGCCCAAAGTTTTGCCATAAGAGTAAACATTTCATTTGCCTTAGAACCGCGGTGATCGGAGCTACGTCCAGTCGCAGCCCACTCAGCCGCCTTGGGGTACCCGACACCAAACATTGGTAGCAGTCTTCCCCCACTTAAGTAATCTATCGTAGCGCATTGCTTGGCTAACACTAGCGGGTCTCGCAGAGGGGCGACAATCGCGTTCATACCAAACTTTATTTTTTCGGTACAGCCTGCAAGAGACGCTAGCGCACTTAAAGACTCTAAATAATTATCTGTAGATATCAATCGATCGGATTGCCACACAGAGTCCACCCCGGCCTCTTCGAGCATTTGAACCCAACGAAAAAACCCTTTGCCACTCTCAAACGGATAATTGAGTAAACCAAATCCTAGTCTAACTTTCATATTTTTCTCTCTCTGTTTATGCTTCCATTGAAATCTTTCGAATGTCGCTTCATTAAACTATCCCTATACAGCAACAGAATTTTATTGTCAGAAGAATAATAATACATCTATAGTACCCGAACACGAATGCACGCTAAACATATCATTGATTTAGGCCAAAAATACCAACTTTACGTTGGTGCTTTTTTGGATAAAAATACTCCTAATTCTTTAACAAGTAGTAACCAGTTAATGAGAGAAAAACCAGCCATCGACCTTGACGTTTCTTCAGTAGATGAAATCGCAAAAATTGGTCACGTAACCCTTCTAGCCAATGAGCCGCCTTGGCACTCGACCAGAATTAAAATCGAAGCCAATCAACAATATACCTTGTTAGCAGATGGTCGGGTAAATTGGTCCAGAAAAAACTCGAGCCTATATGCTGGACCAGGGTTTCATCTATGGACAAGAGTTCCAGGCGGCGAGATAGATAATGTAACCAGAAATACTGGCACATTTGTAGCTGATGTTTCTGGAACCATCGAGGTCGGAATTTATTTTGGTTTGTGGTCAAACCTAAAGGGGGATCTAAAATCCTCTCTTAATCTTTACAACAATTTGATGGGAAAACTAAACATCACTATCATCTCCTGGAAGGGAGATCCTATGGAGGGCTTAAGAAAACTAAATGCTCTCAACAAGTCTGCATTTTTTGAAGCGGCGTTTAAACAACTTGAGCAACCAACACCTCCGCCAGCAGGTTGGCAATATTTGAAAGACGCCGGCGTCAGCGACATATACTCTCACACCACTGATCCGGGCAGAGCTCGGATCATTCTTAATTCGGTAGATGACCAAGGAATAATACGTAAAGAAGTACAATTTCCTATTACACAATCTTCCTATTTAAATTGGGACTGGAAACTACTAGAACACCCTAGCTGTGTGCGAGAGGACAAAGTGAAGTCCCACGACTACGTATCAGTTGCTGCTGAGTTTGAAAATGGAAGAGACTTAACATGGATCTGGAGTAGCGAATTAGATGAAGGGCATTACTTCGACTGCCCCGTACCCTGGTGGAGAGAAAGGGAGACACATTTCGTTGTCCGGAAAGGTGGCACAAATAGAAACTGGCTACATGAATCTCGTAACTTATTTAAAGACGTCAAGATGTCTATGGGTTTTGAACCCCAAATGGTTACTGCTATATGGCTTATCGGCGTTTCAACATTTCAACATGCACAAGCGAGAGCAGAGTTCTCCAAGATATTCTTGAAGGATAAAAACAGAACTCTTCAGATTTTATAGTTACCGCTGTCAGGCTTTAAAGCCTGACAGCGGTAGTTTCTTATCTAAAAGCAGGCATAACCTCGCTCGCCATTAGCTCTATATGTTCATCTGACCAGCTGGGGCTCATGCCTGGGGGAACTGCCCAAGTATAAAATCTTTGGCAGCCCGTCTCTTGTTGGTATTTTTCTATCATTTCACAAGCTTGTTCAGGACTAACTATGTATACGTCGTTCTTTTCTATGGATTCACGAGTAGCAGTAACAGGCTTAATAAAATCCATTCCGGCACCACTAAACCATTTACCGTACTCATTCTGTTGGTAAGCTAAATGCTCCACTGCCTCTTTCCACCGTTTCTCGGGATCTTTAGCAACATGCAACCATGCATAACCGGCTGCTATCTCATATTCATCAGGATTCTTCCCCGTCCTCGCCAATTCATCACGGTAGACTTTGGTAAATGGCCCTACTGGACCGATGGCAATATACCCTGCGCCGACTCTAGCCGCACGACGGACTGCTACATTACTAAAACCAGCAATCCATAACCTCGGGTTCTTTTGCACAGGGAGAGGTCTTAATTGTATGTCTTCAAAGTTATTGTACTCTCCGTGGAAGCTGAATCTTTCACCCGCGAAAAGTCGTTGGATTATTTCAATCCCTTCATCCATGCGCTTCCCACGAGATTTGGGATTTACTCCCCAAGCTCGAAGCTCTTCCGTTTTGTAACCTACTCCTAATCCTAGTTCTAAACGTCCTCCAGAAATAACATCTAAAGTAGCCGCATCTTCTGCAACTCGAACCGGGTCATGCAGCGGCAACAAAAGAACACTAGTTCCAATATGTACTTTTTTCGTCAAAGCGGCTATCGCACAACCTATCGGAAGCATAGATGGAGAATAACAGTCATCTAGGAAATGGTGCTCTGATAGCCATATGTCGTCAAATCCAGCTTCTTCAGCCCTCACGATTTGAGCAAAGCACTCATGGTAAAGAGTCGTGTTGTCTCGTTGCCACTGGGGCGGATTGCGAAAGTCATACCATAATCCAAATCGTAATTTACCCGCACTCATATCAAGTCTCCTATCAAGCTAAAATCGTTAAAATTCCAACTGTTAACATTCTATTATTACCCAGCAGCGGCTACAGAAATAGGTGTCCCGTTTAGGATGGGCATGACTTCCTCAGCCATAAGTCGCATAGATTTTTTCATGGCTTCTTTATCTGCCCAATCATGAGCCGCATAAAGTAGTGTACCGAAATCTCCAACCTCGGAGCGGAACGCATTGAGCTTTTGTGCGACTGTGTCTGGACTGCCCCATATCACGCATGCATTCCTAACTGCACGATGCGTCAGCTGTTCCGGATCGTCATCTTTATTTACTACAAATGGGCCTTTGTAATTAGAACGATCAAATATTTTGAATAAATAATCATAATAATAATCGTACGGGCCTCCGTCTTTTTTTACAAAGGCCTCTGCCTCAGCGTCTGTATCCGCAACGTAAATACTTCTAGCAACATGCCAATCATTCTTGTCTGGGATCAGTCCTGCATCTTCCGCTCCTGCACAATAAGCCGACCAATGCGTAGCCACTGACCATGATGCGATGAAGTTTGCAGAAACAGGCATATAGCCCCGAGACCCAGCAAACTTCAGTGAGCCAGAAAATGGGCTCATTGCAGAGATGGCTATCGGTGGGTGAGGTGTTTGCAGTGGCTTAGGGACATAGCCAGTTTTTATGTCATGGTGAGTCCATTCTTTCATTTCGATATTCCAATGTTTCCCATGCATTTTATAGGGTGGATCCGTTTTCCATAATTCTAGAATCATGTCCAAAGATTCTTCCATCATTTCCATTCTGTCTTTATCAGAAACACCAAACAATTCAAAGTCAGAAGCTAGACCACCGGGACCAACGCCCATAATGAATCGGCCATTACTCAGATGGTCAAACATCGCCGCTTGCCCGGCCTGAACCGCTGGATGGTACTGAGGCAAGCACATCACACCCGTTGCGAACACAATTTTTTTAGTTCGTGCAATTAAATTTGCATGAAACATTAAAGGTGACGTAATTTGTTCTACCGCCGAGCTATAGTGCTCCCCTACCCAGGCCTCTGTGTATCCCAACTCGTCAGCCAAAACTATCGCCTCCATATCTTCTTCAAGCGTCTCGTGGTAGTCGCGGTCTATATGATGCAGCGGCATCATGAAGTAGCCCAAATTCATGGCAATCCCCTTTTGTGAAATTCGTTACAGAATATGTAATCTTGTACTCCTGACGGTCTGAAATCAACAAGTTCTAAGCTTTGACAGAAATAGACACCTTATGCCCATCTTTCTAGCCATGTCTCGGAAAGAACATAGGGAAAAATCTAGAGACGAATACGTATCTTACGTCTATAATTTAAAACAACCTAAGGAAATAGCGTTGAGCTTCGCAATACGACTATCAACGCTCCTTTTTAATCGCTTTCAATATGTGGGAGAAATCATGAACAATAAATTATACAAAGGAATGAAAATTGGGATATTTCAAGTGCTAACCGACATGGAGGGCGGAGACCCAGCGGTCGTGGCTAAACATGCAGAAGATTTAGGCTTTTCGTCGTACTGGGCACCAGAGCATACCGTGATACCTGAAGGTTCCGCAGATGTTTATCCTGGTAAAGAGCCAGGCGGTTCGACACCAGAATACTTATTTAAAATGCCTGATCCTCTTATTGCATTAACCCGAGCGTCTGCAACGACGTCGACAATTGAATTGGGAACTGGAATTACGCTACTACCCGAGAGAAACCCAATCACTACCGCAAAAGAGATAGCTAGCCTTGATCATTATTCCGGTGGACGATTTTTACTAGGAATAGGTGCAGGCTGGAACAAGCCAGAATGTGAAGTACTAGGCGGAGATTTCGAACATCGCTGGACTCAAACCAAAGAAAATGTCGCGGTGATGAAAGCGCTTTGGACAGGAGAATATGTTGAACATCACGGTAAATACTATGATTTTCCTCGCCTGATATGTAAGCCAAAACCCGCTCGTCATCCTCACCCACCAGTATTACTCGGGAGCATAGGTACACCTCTTGTGTTCAAAAGAGTTGCCCAGTGGGGAGACGGATGGCTTCCATTCTGCGCCAATCCTCAAGAAATAGTAGACGGAAGAGCCGAAATCAATAGTTACGCAGCTGATTTTGGACGCGACCCTAAATCACTCGACATAACCTTGTTTGCACCCGATGGATTTTTCAGAACTCGACCTGATTTAGACAATGTAGTCGAATCAGGTGCAGACGGGATTGTGCTATGGCTTCAAGGACAGGACGGGCAATCAATCCTTGAAGAGCTTTCCCAGCTTGCCGCTGATATTTTCTAACCATATACCACAGGAATATAGTAATGCCCTATAAATACCTAAAAGTAACGCGTGATGAGCATATAACTAGTGTCACCCTTAATCGACCCGAGACTGCTAATGCTCTAAATAAAGAACATCTTTCGGAAATTGAGGCCTGTGCGTTGTCTTTCAGGGATGATGAACAGACGAGAGTGGTTATTTTTACCGGTGAAGGGAACCATTTTTCATCTGGAGCAGACATTCAAGAAATGGTAAAGAAAGATGACACCGGTCTCCTTATGAAACGACGTCGTATCCGAATGGGCGAACGAGTGCTGAATGCCGTTCTAGGTATTGATCAGATCACTATTGGCGCATGGAATGGCGGCGCCATCGGTGGAGGAGCTTGTTTAATAACCGCCATGGACTTTCGGATTGGGGCCTCAGGGTGCTTCCTGCAATACCCAGAAATTGATCTTGGTCTTAATTTGATGTGGCAAAGTTTACCTCTCACCATTCGTTTAGTAGGCGCATCAAGGGCGAAAAAATTAGTGATTGGTGGTGAGCGTATCTATGACAAAAAATTGTATGAGTGGGACATAGTTGAAAGCGTTGTCTCTCCAGGTGATCTTTTATCGGAAGCTAATAGCTTTGCTCAAAGATATGTTGATAAATCGCCTATTGCTGCGCAAATGATAAAACGGAGCATTAATCACATTAGCGGTGCTCTGGATCGTGCTTTGATGCATTCGGATGCGGATCAACATCTGTTAGCCATGGCAACCGATGATCAAAAGGCCGCACGAAAAGCCTATTTAGGAAAAAGCATCCCAACCTTCACTGGGAATTAAACGACACACGACTACTGCTGAAATTTTTCAGCCATATCTTGGAGTGCTTCCCGCTGAAGATTCGACCCGTAGCTATAGCGTTCATTTTACTGTCTTTTTTTTGGGGCTACTCCTGGGTTTTCATGAAGATAGGGCTCGCAGACTCTGGCCCTTTCGCCTTCGCAGGACAACGAACCTTTGTGGGTTCGCTTTTCCTGCTATGTTTTGTCGTGGTAATGAAGCGTCCACTTGAGCTTCATCGCTATAAGGAAATCCTCTTGCTTGGCGTGTTTAACACTGTGGGGTGTGTCGGATTCTCACAGTTATCTTTGGTAAACGCAGAAGCGAGCCGAGCCGCGATATTAATGTTTACCTACCCTTTTTGGACGCTACTACTTGCCTGGCCAATTTTAAATGAGCGCATCAAACCTTTCCAGTGGGCTGCGATTATTTTGACATTCCCCGGCTTAATGTTTGTGTTAAAGCCATGGTCGATAGACGGACAGTTATATGGGTGCATCAGCGCCCTCTGTGGCGCCTTCAGTTGGGCGATTGCATCTATCCTGATCAAACAAATGCTTGCTAGGAAATCTATTGACCTACTATCTCTAACGGCTTGGCAAATGGCTTTTGGCTCATTATGCCTATTATTCATAGCTTGGGTGTCCGGAGAATCCCTCCCAACATACACCTCACGTTTCATAATAGCCCTGTTCGCAACGGGCATTGTGTCAACTGGCTTAGGTTGGTTATTGTGGGTTTATCTCCTTGATAAACTAACTGCAGGAACCACCAGCATGATGACACTACTCGTGCCAATTATCGCCATACTTTCATCGGCTTGGCACTTGGGTGAATCTATATCTCCAGATGATTGGTTGGGCATAACTATGATATTGTTAGCTCTATCTTGTTTGACATTTTCTAGTTTCAAACATCATCGAGGAAACCGTCTGAATGCTCTTTCTAAAGAAGATTAAAAGGATGATACTGAGAAAAATTTGGTCCATTCAATGAAGGATGAAACTGCTACCAACGGGCAAAGTTTCTTAAGTCATCCAATTGGTCTGAAGACTCTATTTCTCACTGAGATGTGGGAACGATTCTCATACTATGGAATGCGCGCCATTCTCATTCTTTTTATGGTCACGACTGCAAACGACGGTGGGATGGGGTTGACGGTCTCTGATGCTGGTGCCATATACGGCATCTACACATCAATGATTTATCTAGCCTGCCTTCCTGGGGGGTGGTGCGCCGATCGCCTTGTCGGGCAGCGTAACGCAACTTTGATAGGTGGTGTGATAATTATGTTCGGGCATGTCTCATTAGCGATCCCTGGTATGCCTTACTTTTTCAGTGGGTTGATGGCATTAGTAATTGGCACCGGACTTCTTAAACCAAGTATCAGTTCGATGGTTGGGCAGTTATATGGAAAAGAAGACCAGAGAAGAGATGCTGGTTACTCGATCTATTACATGGGAATAAATATAGGGGCATTTGCCTCACCTTTGATCTGTGGTTGGTTGAGTCAAGCCCCCTACTTTCGTGCAGTGATTGAAAAGGCTGGTCTTCAGCCAGGCTCAGCTTGGCATTTTGGCTTCGGGGCTGCCGCAGTAGGCATGGCAATTGGATTGCTTTGCTATGTCAAAGGATCAAGGAATTTAGGGCAAGTCGGCTTGCTCTCACCTGTAACGGCGGTCAAATTCACCAAACGAGGGATACAAGGGCTATTAATACTAATGCTGCTCTTTAGCTTAGTTATCTCTGTGCTATTACCCTCTTTAAAGGTCATTTCGTTAAATCAAATAGGAAATATTTTCGGAGTAAGTTTATTTGCGATCACTTTTTGCTTCTTCTTTTGGCTAATTTCCTCTAACTGGAAAAACTCGGACGATCGCGCACGGATTTTTAAAATTCTAGTGCTTTTTATAGCTGCGACTATTTTCTGGTCACTATATGAGCAAGGTGGTTCAACTCTTACTCTTTTTGCAGAAAGAAATACCAACAGAGAAATCATGGGATTTACCTTTCCCGCTAGCTGGATGCAGTCTCTTAACCCTATTTACATCATACTGTTTTTAGGCCCAGGATTCGCTTGGCTCTGGCTAAGACTCGGCAGCTCTGGCCCGTCCACAACTACGAAATTCACATTAGGGCTTTTTTTCATGGCTTTAGGTTGGTCTGTCATGGTGGGGGCAGCGTATAACGCAAGCAACGGTGTGCTCGTGAGTCCCTCGTGGCTGGCCTGCATGTACCTCCTTCACTCAATTGGCGAAATGTGTCTTAGCCCAGTCGGCTTGAGTGCGATGAGTAAGCTTGCACCGCAGAAAATAGCTAGTCTGACAATGGGTATTTGGTTTCTTGCCAGTTCAGTTGGCTCTTATGTAGCTGGAAGAGTTTCCGGACTTTATGAAACTTTGGCCTTAGAGAATATCTTCGTAACGCTGTGCTTAGTTGCTTTCATCGCTTCACTCGTTCTTTTTTTAATGTCGAAATCTCTGGAAAAACAGAAATCAAAACACAAAATTTAATAAGCCCTAAGTGCTTGGCTGTTTAAGTATCTGGGTTAGCAAACAGAATCCCTTCCGCTATAAGTTTTTCAACTTTTTCAGAATCATAACCAAGCGTGTGTTCCAATACATATTTGTTGTCTTCTCCAAGGAAAGAAGTACTTAACGATTGGTTATGCGCAAATTCGGAAAATCGCAAAGGCATTCCGGGCACAAGCACCTCTCCGAGTTTTGGATCCTGTATAGGTCGGACTACCCCTCGATCTAAAATATGTTTGGTGCTCATAACTTCAGAAATACTTAAGACTGGTGCACATGGGACTCTCTCAGCTTCTAACGCTGACAGAATACTTTCATCGGATTCTTGGAGGTCAAGCCATTCCTGAATAATCGAGATAACATCCTCTGATTTTTCTAACCGTTTATCGTTCGTATCAAAGGCACTAGCCGTAATCAAGTCAGGCCTCCCAATGGCCCGACAAACCCCTGGCCATTGAGGCTGCAATGCAATAATGCAAATGTAATGTGTTTTGCCTTTAAAAAGACCTAATGGGCAGACGGCAAAATGATGGTGCCCTGAACGAGTTGTCTCTATTTCACCATTAGAAACACTGTAAACTTGAATGTTCATCTCATGGCAATGCATATAACAGTCAAGCAAAGAAATATCAAGATATTGCCCGTGCCCGCCGCGCTCTTGGTGCAGAAGCGCAAATCCGATAGCGCAAGCTGCATGAGCCCCAGTCATCACATCGCCAATACCTGCCATAGGGAAAGACGGTGGTCCACCAGCTTCTCCAATCATTCCCATAATTCCACTATAGGCCTGAGCAATGTAGTCAAAGCCGGGGAGTGCCGAAAGTTCGCCTTCTTGACCAAAGGCTGAAATAGAACACATGACGATTTCTGGATTTAACTTACGCACTTCTTCCCACGAAAATCCAAGCCTCGATATCACACCAGGGGCAAAATTCTCCACAAAAACATCAGATATTTTTATTAGATCACGGAGCACTTCCTTTCCGGACGCATGCTTCAGATCCAAGCAAACGCTTTTTTTACCTCTATTTTGCTGTGCGAAATAAGCGCTACGCCCTTCCTTAATGGCGGGTAACGCTCGTGTAATATCTCCGGCAGTAGGGAACTCAACTTTAAGCACCTCTGCACCCATTTCAGCCAATAGTCTGGTAGCACTAGGGCCGGCTAAAACGTGCGTCATGTCGAGCACGCGACATCCATTCAATATGTGCTTAGGCGTCGATTTAGACTTTGTGTTCATGCTCCCTTCACTGTAACAGCCGAACGCTTTAGAACTCTTCTAACAGATCGCTCGTACTTAGGAGCTGGCGTATTAATGATATCGGTCAGCATGTCAGCATTTCGTCCGGCCTTAATCCGCTCACTGGGGACTTCTCCATAACTCGTAGTCCTCTGGCGCGTTTCCCTTCCTGCCGCGGCTATCATTTCTATCATTAGCTCTGGCGATGTTTCTTGCCCGTACGACGCACCAGCGGCCCGAGTAATGCTTTCATTCATAAGCGTTCCTCCCAGATCAT
>Ga0302133_10000077_pt1 | contig 49882 bp, 41 predicted proteins | sample CB9_331_MG_FD_203121 | JGI IMG/M metagenome (GOLD analysis project Ga0302133, IMG submission 203121) | Marine microbial communities from Western Arctic Ocean, Canada - CB9_33.1 | ecosystem: Environmental > Aquatic > Marine > Oceanic | place: Canada: Western Arctic Ocean | collected 2017-09-19 | reverse complement strand
AGCATGTTGAAGAACGAGTCCACACTGAAGGTAGGCATCAAGAACAAACGACTCACCGCCGGATGGGACGAGACTTATCTCAATAAAGTCCTATGCGCACCATGACTTTTGGTGCAATCGCCCTGAGCCCTCAGGCGATGCGTGACCGACGATCTATTTGCCTTCTCGCGGTCGCAGCAAATGTGTTGATTGCGCAACCGCGTTGCGGATTGGTGAGATGAGTGCAATTGTTGAGATGGCGAAATGAGCGATTTAAGAACTGCGGATGAGGGTCTGTTTGTTTTTTTGTATTCGGCAGCCTCGTCTACATCTTGGGAGAGCGCATTTTCAAACAACCGTTTTGTTTTGAATTGGAGGCGCGACATGGACTGCCCTCACCCCAGCCACGCTCAGCCACCCAAACCCTGGCCTCCACGGCGGGCTGGTATTTTTTGTTGTGAGGCGGCACACTGGCGGGTGACGATTTGCAACGAATAACGATGCGGGCCGCACGGGGCCGCGGTTTGCTACTTCATTGAGGGACGACAACTGTGGACAAGGTACGAGAGAAACTGGCGCGTGATGAAATTGTGATGGCGGCCGGCGTGGGACGCGTGATGCATCACAATTTGCTGCAGATCATTGGCATTCAAGGCGGGTTCGATTGCCTGTGGTTCGATCACGAGCATGTCGGCATGAGCATGCAGGATCTGGAAGTTGGCACGCTGGCTGTTCGCAGTCAGGGGCTGGAATGTTTTGTCCGCATCGCGCCGACCGATTACGCAATCGTCACCCGCTCGATGGAAGCCGGCGGTGGCGGTGTGATGGCGGCCCAAATTCATACGGCCGAACAGGCCGAAGAGTTCGTGCGGTGGGCGAAGTTTGCCCCCCGTGGCTATCGCGGTTTGAACACGGGCGGCTGGGACGGACAATTCGCATCGATTGGGCCGAAGGAATTCTGCCCGCAGGCCAACGAGAAGTCCTTCGTGGCGATTCAGATCGAAACGCTGACTTCGCTGGAGCAATGCGACGAGATTGCCGCCATCGACGGCGTCGATCTGCTGTTCGTCGGCCCGTCGGATCTCAGTCAGAGTTTGGGTGTGACGGGTGATTTCTTCAATCCGAAATGCATCGAGGCACTCGACCGCGTCGGCGCGGCGTGCAAGAACCACGGCAAGCACTGGGGCGCGGTTTGCGTGAGTCCAGAACACGCCGCAGCGATGGTCGAGAGAGGTTGCCGGATGTTGTCGCCGACCGCAGACGTCAAGATGATCAGCGCGGGCATTGATGCGGTGAAGAATCAGTACTCGACGTACTTCGGTTGAGGTGACGCGAGACCATTGAAGTTGGAGAAACCCGGTTTTTTGAAAAAACCGGGTTTCTGAACCGTGCGATTTCGGCAGTTGGCGCGGTTTCCACAGTTGGCCCGCCGTGTCATCACGGGGGGCTAATTATTTCTTGCCCGGTGTTTTTCGATGTCGGCAGCGGGTACGACGCAGCGGAATCCGGTGTGGAAGGCACCGCTCATGGAGTCGCCTTTCATCCGCGAGTGGACGCTGTAGCCAATGCAGTACGTATCGCTGCACATGAACGAACCGCCGCGCTGCACGTGCTTGGGAATCTTCGGTTCCTGCGGATCGAAACTGTCGCTCGGTCCCTGTGGGTTTCTGCGATCGCCCTGGACGTAGTAGTCGGGTCGGTACCAGTCGTGGCACCACTCCCACACGTTGCCGGTCATGTCGAACAGACCATACGCATTCGCCGGGAATGACTTAACCGGTGCCGTCCCCTTAAAGCCATCTTCACCGCGGTCTTCGTAGGGGAAAACGCCGTGGTAAATATTGTGCGACCATTTGTCGTCCGGCTTGAATTCATCCCCCCACGGATAGTTCTTGCCCGCCAGTCCGCCGCGAGCCGCACGTTCCCACTCGGCTTCGGTGGGTAGTCGCTTGCCCGCCCATTCGCAGTAGGCAACGGCGTCGTCCCACGAGATGTGTACGACCGGGTGCTGCATCCGGTCGGCTATTGACGACTTCGGCCCCGAGGGATGCCGCCAGTTCGCTCCTGTTTCATACTTCCAGATCTGGTAGGGCCAGTTCGGATTATCTCTGGTCAATGTCTTCCGATTGAATTCAGGGTTGAAGCAGATTGAGCCGGCCACCAGGTTCTCGTCGGGAATCTTGCTCACGTCATCAACCTGTCCGATGAAGTCTTCGCGTTTGGGAGCCTTCTCTGCGACGGTGACGTAGCCGGTGGCAGCGGTGAATTCCATATATTGCGCGTTGGTCACCTCGGTCTCGTCCATCCAGAACCCGTCGAGGACGACTTCGTGTTCGACCAGGGAATCGCGGTGCTCGGGAACGTCGGCCACATGCTCCGGATGCTTGTCCGGCGCGCCGTCGGCATCGCCCATCACAAACGTTCCGCCCGGAATCCAGGCCATTCCTTTCGGGGTGGCGGCCGGTTCCTCGACGATCGGCGGACTTTCCGGATTTAGCAATTTCGGCTGCTTGGCAATCGGAGTCGGTCCCGCCGGTCCGAATGCGGCGTACATCAGCAACCCGAAGGCCGCCCCCAAGGCGAAAAGCGAAATCAGCAGGCGGGTTTTCATCGAAATTCGCGCCAAATAGAGCTGGGTCACGGGGGGGGGAATTCGAGCAGTCGGCTCGCCTTCGCGTCGTCGAACTGCTCTGCGGTAATTATAGCAGCCGACTCAATGGCCGTCTCGTGCAGCCCTGTTCTTGCCGAAGACTGCGCGACGTATACACGAGCATTCGCAGCACAACGTCAGCAGGCACTCTCAGGGCCGTCCGGTTTTCCCAGCGACAACCATTCGTCATAGTCTTCGAGAAAAAACCCGCTGCCGCTCATGGCATCGATCGACGTCTTGTCGGCAATCCACCGTTCAAATCGGTCGCCCTCTTCCGCCGAGTGATTCAACCGAATTTGTTTCAGCGTGATATAGATTCGCCCCCGATCGACTGCAAGTTCGTTCAAAGTCACGGTTCGTTTTGCCAGCAAGTCTTCTTCAGACTCGGCCTGTGTTTCCCACGGGTTGACCGATTCGGACTCAGGATCTCGAAGGATGAATTTGTGTTTGCACATGGGACACCGGGCCGGACGCCCGAGAATCTCACGATTCGTAACAATCAGCGCAAAGCTGCATTGGGGACATAAGATATTCATGGTCTGCATGAGTCGCCCTTGTATTCTCCAATCATTTCTCTACAGCCAAATCTTTCTGCGCGATCGAGACAGTATTCAGAATGTCCGTGCGACAACTCAATAGCAAGCAGTTTTTCTAGAAATCACTTCGATCATCTTTGGAAAGAACTGCGGAACCTGATTCGACCCGACCGAGTCCCAAATGAGATCAATTGCGGCAGGCCGGACATTATCGCCCGTTGTGTGCGCCAGCTTCAAGTGGTAGGCACGTGAGAAGTGTCATGAGGCTCCGTCAAAACCCGGTTGTGGGCGAACTCTGCGATTGAATACTAAGGGTGTTGTGAGCCAACAGAGGGTTTTGACAGAACTTCATGTTGAATCAACTCGATCGCTTGCGTTGCGGCTTCTCGCACCCGGTCGTCTTGATCTTTCAATGCCTTCTCGAGTGCTGGCATTGCGGTTTGCGATGCGCTGCCGATCTTGCCCAGACCTTCGGCCGCCAGACGGCGAATTCCAGGACGGCTGTCTGCCAGTAGTCGCGTCAGCGTGGGAACGGCCCATGCTGCCTGCGGTCCACCCTTCGTCACACCGACGATCACGCCGCCATCGCCGGCCAACATGGCGCGACTGAGAACCGCGACCGCTTCGGTGTGTCCCGCTTCGATCTTCAACAAAGCGTAGGCGGCCGCCAACCGCACCGACATCTCTGAATCTGTTAGCGCCGTTGCCAACGCTTCAGTGTCAGTTGTGCCGATCTCTCCCAGCGCGTAGCAGGAGAGTCTGCGCACTTCGCGATCAGGATCGGTGATTGAAATTCCGAGGGCCGAATACACTTCTGGTGTGGATGGTTTCAGCGTTCCCAGTTCCCGGGCCGCCTCCCGCCGAACTTCCAGGTCTTCGCTTTGCAATTCGATCAACAGCCGCTCGGCGTCGCCACCACCGCAACCGGAACATGCCAGGCAAACGGCAAACAACAAGCACAACCCGAATCGGTAAATCATCAGAAGCTGCCTCCGCCGATTACCTCGCCGCCGTTGCGGGTGGTCAGAGCGATATACACCGACGCCGCAATGTGCTGCGAAATAAACCGCACCGAACCATCGCCCAGCAGATGTAACGCCCCACTGGTGTGCATGCTCGACGGGCCGTATTCGGCATGCGGGATGTCGTAGTCGAAATACGGATGATAATTGAGCGCAATTCCCGTACTCGCATACGTTGGGCCGTTGTCGGCATCGTAACGCCTCGCGACCACCGCGGCAGTCCCACCGTCGATCCAAACCGACATTCCCTGCTCGCGCGTTTCGACGACGAGAATTGTATTGGAAAGCCCATCGGTCACGTCGGCGGGCCGCGTGTTCGACAGCGGATAGATCGTCCCATCTGGAGCGAACAGTCCCGAGTTCTGCCCGTAAATGTGTCCGATGTCGCTTGCTCCCATCGCCACATAATTCGTCGTCGCGTATTTCGGTGAAAATCGCGTGTAACTGGGAGCATCGCTGAATTGCGGACCGGAATAAGAGGGGCAACGGTACGCCGAAATAATCTGCGAAGCAGCGGGCCGATTCACCGCATGCATTGATGAGAGATTGAAATCGATCTGATTGTGTACGGTCGACTGCTCGATATAGGGCAGGATCATGCTCTGCCAGCTGTGGATGTGCCGCGCTGACGGATTCGTAATCCACCCACCCTGTTCGACATCGCTGGTGCTGCCTGGTGGGAACCGCTGATGCGAACTGACGTAGTTGTGCAGCGCCAGACCGATTTGCTTCAGATTATTACGGCACTGCGAAGTCCGCGCCGCTGCCCGCGCCTGCTGTACCGCTGGCAACAACAGCGCTACAAGAACCGCAATGATGGCAATCACCACCAACAACTCGATCAACGTAAACCCACGCCGACCTGCTACCGTCATAACCCCTCCTGCGGCCCGCATGACGAACTCCGTGCGACATGCCCGTGATTCCCATTCTACCCGCAAGCGGGAAAAAGGCCATAACCTCTTTCCCGGAAACCCTCAGCCTACAAGACGAGAAGAGGCGAAGGTCGTGCGCCCGACTGATCCGAACGCCGTTCATGCGGTCGGGGGAGAGTATTCGGCGGCCGTTTATTCTGACGCGTTGATCGATTCGACCAACTGAGCCATTTCCTCGGCATCGGGAATCGGCAGTGAGAAGAGTTTGCACGACTCAGCCGCTTTGGCAACGGACTCAGCCAGGCAGATCTTGCTTTGGGCACCCAATTCGTCGTCGTATTTGTCGAGCAGTTGATTGAGCGCCTGTCGACGAATCGGATGGGCCAGATCGGCCATATCGGCTAGCGCTTCGCCGATCCGCATGGAGTGCATCAGGCCGAGTTCCAACTTCGAGCGTTCGGAGTTACTGTTGTAATCGTGGTGATCGAGAATCGGGCCGATTAATGACTGCGGAAACTTCCATTTCTGCAGCAGAGCGGCGGAAACGGCAGGATGCGACAGTTTGAGTTCCTTCTCTTCCAGTTGATGCATTCGGAGTTGGCCAATCTCGTGAACTCGCTGGATGAGGGCCGAGTATTTGTCCCCGTAGCTGTTGGCAAACACCAGCATTCCAATATCCTGCATCAGCCCGAGAATGAACGCGGAATCGGGCGAGACGTCCTCCATTTTTTCGGCGAAAATCGAAGCCGTACTCGCCATCAGAACGCTTCGCTTGTAATACCATTTGCGTAAATCGGCAGACTAGTTTTTCAACAGCTGTGATTGAGCAGCGATCGTTGCCGAGGACACAATGAGCGAGATGACGCGTTTCGGCCCCAACAGCGTGACCGCGTCCAACACCTTGGTCACTTTGCGACGCAGCCCCATGCTTGAGCTGTTCGTCAATTTCAGGAGTTCGCTGATCGCCTTGGGATCGAATGAAATATCGTTCGCTAACTCCTTGGCCGGAATATCCTCGATCTTCATCGACATGTAACCGGTCAACTTCAAGACCAGTTGAGGCAGCGGCGGAATTCCTGCGAAGTCCTGCACCAGCTTGCGTGCTCTCGCCGGCACCACCTCGCTCCGTGCGGTCATGTCGGACGATAACCCGTCGATGGATTTTACAACGTCATCCAGATCGGCTTGAGGGTCGAGGATCGTTGTGATCCCGAGTTCTTTTGCCTGCTTCTGAATTCTCTCGGTCGATTCAGCCAGCAACAATGCATTCGGTCGGATCAAATCGTCGGCAAGTCGTTTGAGAATCTCCAGTCCGGAAAGAAAGCCACCCAAGTCGTTCTCGATGATGACCAGGTCGATTCGCTGCTGGTTCAACTGCTGCAGGAGATCTTCAGAGCCGGTCGCTGCGACTGCCAGCACGTCGATCGCCGCCAACTTTTTTGCCAACTCGTCGCGGCGATCTTGATCCTGGATCAAAATGGTCACAATGCGTTGAGCTTGTCCAGGGTCGGCAATCAAACCGGACCCAGCCGGAGACTGTTCCTGCGCGCTCGGTTCAGCCGCAGAACTCGCGTCAAAATCTGTCGCGGTTACGGCCACCGGTTGGTTGACCAAGCCTTTGATTGTTGTTGCCAAAGCCACATAGTCAACCGGCTTGATACAGACATCGGCCGCACCGCGCGACATCAACGCCTGCACAATATGGGGCTGAACGGCGTCGGTCACGATAATCGTTGGGGGACAATCGCCCGACTGAAGAAGTTCGAGACAAAAGGATTTTCCGTTGCCATCGGGGATCTGCAGGTCGCTCACCACCACGTCGAACGGATCGGCGGCCAACATTTCCATGGCCCGTCGACCATCGCCCACGAGTTCACACGCAAACCCCTCGCGTTGCAGCACGTCGGTCGCTTGCTCCTGCGCAAGTTCTGCGCGATCGACGACGAGGACGCGATGTGGGTTGCTTGACATCTTTTGTATCGACTTTAACGGCTGAGACTGTCATGCCGGCGCACGCGCGCAACACACATGCCCTGATGTAGGCATCGGCAATTTCGGCAGCAACCTCAACCTGCGAAACCGTTCTTGCCTATGTCTGTCACGGCAAATGGGCAAGGGGATGCCGTTGTTCCGATTGTGCACTCTACGAGTACCGCAAAGCCCTCCCGACCGGTGCAGACCATTGGAGGTATTGGCCCCACCGACTGTGGGTTGGGGGAGAGAACGCAACTCTCCAGTCCGATATTTACCCCACCTCAAACGAATTGACCACCTTCCGAGTCAATGCACCGCCATGCTGTTTTCCGGTTCAAGGCTTTAACTTCTCATGGGCGGCCGTCACGTCCCAGGTCAGCGCGGTTCCGCGATCCATTCCGGTGACCAGGGTCTTTCCGTCAGGAGAGAATGCGAGCGACGCCGCGCGGCCGTCATCCAGTTGGAACTTCATCAACTCCCGACCGGTTGCCGTTTCCCAGAGTATTATTGAACCGCCAAACGGCCGATCCGAATCAAAAAGCGGCTGCAAACACGATGCGACGATTCGACCGTTCGGTGAGATAGCCATTGAACCTGGAACACTTCCGGGAATTTCGACGACAAGGCGTTGCTTTCCGGTGGCCAAGTCCCATTGGTGGATCGTGCCGCGGTATTTGCCGTTCCCCATTCGATCCTGGTTGCCGGTTAACAGAAACTCGCCGTCCGGGGACAATGCCGAAGACCAATTCGAGATGATGGCGAATGACTTTTCTTGCTTGCCGTCAGCGACGTTCCAACGCCGTGCTGTCTGGTCTTCGCTTACGGAGACGAGATGCTTTCCGTCACGGGGAAATGCCATCTGCATCACTTGCGAGCTGTGTCCCCGAAGCTGAGCCAGCTTCTTTCCTGTCGCCACATTCAGAATATGAATTATACAGGCGGAGCTGTCGTCGGGATCATCGACTCCAAGACCTGTCGCTGCAGCCAGGAGCTTCCCGTCGGCCGACAACGCGGCGGCCATGAGGCGGTCGGGCAGGTAGAATTCGCGGAGCTTTCTGCCAGTCTCCACGTTGAACATGCTGACCGCACCATAGAATTTGGACGGATTGGTGGCCTGGGCTTCACAGCCTGCGATCAAGGTCTTGCCATCAGGCGTGAAGAGAACCGAGCGGACCCAGAATTTTTGGGGGAGTAGAAGATCAACTTGTTCTCCATTCGATGGATTCCATAGCCGTACTGTGGCGTCAGCGCTGCCTGTGGCGATTGTCTTTCCATCAGGAGAATATCGGACAGACAACACCACATTGGTATGCGACTCAGGTTCGTAAAGCAACGGTTTCCCCGTGGCGACGTCGAACAGGCGAACTGCGCTGTCACTCGCCCGGACGGCCAGAGTTTTTCCGTCCGGAGATATGGCCAGGCCGTGTGTCCTGGGCCGCACGAATGTCTGATGTTCAGCAATCGTGCGGACCAGTTTGCCGGACTTTGCGTCCCAGATACGAATACCGTCATTGTGCCCAGAAGCGAGAATGGTTCCATCACTCGAAATAGCCAGCGAACAGAGTCCAAGCTGAGAATCCTCTGATTGCAGCTCTTGCAGCTGCTTTCCTGTATTCGCGTCCCAATACCGGATCTGTCCCACCGCGCGAAGGAGACCCGGTTCGACGCGCTCGTAATGACACCCACTGGAGATTAAAGTCTTTGCATCGGGAGTGAAGGTGATTGAAACCACTAAGCGACGGTGTGCATTTTCAATGACGAGCGGCTTGCCGTCTGTTTCCAGGTTCCAAAGGCGAATCGTCTTTCCCGAACCCGCCGCCAGGGTCTTGCCGTCGGAAGAGAAGGCAACTGCATGATTGTCACGGATCTGATCGTTTGGTTGTCGAAAACTGCGCAGCTCGACCCCGGTCGTGACGTCCCACAGGAGAATCGAGCCGTCGCCGCCGGCCGTCGCAAACGTCTTGCCGTCAGGAGCGAACGCGACACCGTAGGTGCGGCCCGTATGCTTTTGGGTCTTGAACAACTCTTTTTCCGACTTCACATCCCAAAGTCGAACCAGTCCCTTATTGCCGACGGATGCCATTTTTTGGCCGTCGGGCGAGAACGCAACTGCGAACGTTATGTTACGCTCGGTTCCCGTGAAGTGGCGAATTTGTTTGCCGGTCTTCCGATCCCATAACCGAATCGAGTCGCCCCAGCCGGTCGAGGCGAATGCCGTGCCGTCCGGCGTGAAAGCCACTCCCATCACCCCTTGCCGCTGCCGCAAACGCACGGTTCCCAGACGGACCAATGCACCGTCGGGAATGGGATCGCCGAATCGATCGGTGTTGTCGGCATCCTTGTCGGCTTTGTTCGGAGCAGCCGTTGCGCGAGACGCGGTTGTAGTTTCCGTCGCCGCTGACTGAGAGCGTGTTGCCTGAGGGGCGGGTTCGCCTGCCGCGAGTTTGTTTTGGTCCGCTTGCACAGATTGCGTGCCTCGTTCAACCGATAGTAACGTGGCGGCAACGGCCAGCATGGTCAGCAGGAGTGCCCCGGCCCAACCGGGGAAAGGACGCGTCGGCCGGGGCGATGAGAGCCCCATCAGCCGACGGATGCGGAACAACAAATCACCATCGCTGGCGGCGGCCGAAAATTGAGCGTGTTTCCTGCCGTACTCCGCGAGGCTGGCCAATGCTTGCGCGTAGACCAGGCGGTCGCGAACCACGGCAACAACCAGATCATCGCAGCAGTTTTCCCGCCCGTCGTGGATGTGCTTCGACAGCCACCAGACGGCGGGGTGGTAAAACAGCAGCGTCTCAATCACGCGCTGCAACGCGTTGACGATATCGTCGTGCCGACGGATGTGTGCCAATTCGTGTGCAAGCAATGACTCGATTTGTTCCCTCGGCAAGCCGGTCAACACGCTGGCTGGAAACAGAACCACCGGACGCCAACAACCGACGACACATGGAACCGACACCATCGCCGATTCCCAAAGCGTAAACGCCCGGCCGATTCTCATTTGTGATCCCAGACGAGCGGCTGCCTCGTGAAGCCAGCGATTCACGGGCCGCGTCTTAAACCGTTTCAGTCTGCCCACGTAGACCCAACCCCCGGTCAGCCGTATCGAGAGAAAAACGACACCGACCGACCAAACGACAGCAAACCACGGCAGGATCGTGCGAAGACGATCGGACCAACTAATCGACGGGAGTTGAATGGAAGCGTCTGGCGGTAACTGATCGGTCGGTCCAATTTCAACCGAAGACTGATTGACACCACCGCTCGACACATCACCAAGCGGCCGAGAGTCGATCCTCTCGTCGAACGAAATCAGCGCATCTCCATTCACGGCAGAGTCGATCTCGGATCCAGCAGACGGCTGCAACTCGAAGCTGTCGGCAGCAGGCATTGAGGCCGATTCGGCACGATCAATCGCCGCCGGCACATCGAGAACGCAGAACGTGACGAGCGGCAACACGGCCATCGCCATAAGAGCAACAACCGAGGCACAGTACCGTGAGTTGGCGCTGCGCCGACGCAGCAGGAACAGGGCAAACCCCGTAAGAGTTGCGACGGCAACTCCCTGCCACACAAAGTGCATCAGCGTCAATCCAAGGCGATGGATCGACGGGTGTTCGATCAGGCTCTCGAAGAAGTTCGCCATGACTGTGTCCTTGATTCTCGCACGACCGAAATGTTTCACACGGCCGGAATGGGGAACGTGTCACTTCAGGAAATGATTGGTCAATCGGGCAAATTGCTACTCAGTTCATCGAGGAGTTTTCGAATCTCTGCCAACTCGTCGGCCGACACCTTCTTGGCGGAGAGGGCCTGCATCACTAGTTTTTCAGCCGAGCCGCCAAACGCCTTGGACATCAAGTCGCTGACCAGCTGCCGCTGGGTCTGTTCCTCACTGAGACGCGGCCGATACACGTGCGAGCGTTGCGATTCATCGCGCACAACGAGCCCTTTGCCCGTCATTATCTGTAGCAGTTTGAGGATGGTCGTGTATCCCATTTTTCGAGTGCGGCACAGGACATCCTGAACCTGCCGAACCGTACTCGGTCCGCTCTGCCAAAGCGCTCGCAGGATTTCCAATTCTCCTGCAGACGGTTTCGGGGCCTTGCTTTTCGGCATGGGCATCGCTCCCTCTTGGTTGCTTTCTCACTTGCATTCGACCGCTGACACAGATCATATACGAAGACGTTCGTAATAGTCAACGAAGATCTTCGTAGTATCGAGAACAATTTCGTGGTTCAATGGTATCGAGCGGCGCGCAGACCCCACGGAACTAAGAAAGTCTCAAGCCAGCGCTCGGCGAAACAGGCTTTGGCGCGGTTGATAATCCCCATCATCATGGGAGCCAACACCAGCCCAAGCATGAAAAGACAAACGCATTGCACCATCGAAGGTGATCGGCCACTGAGGACCGTGATGGAGACAATATCCCAAAGTAAACCGCTTGTGAGGGTGGCTGGGGCGAAGCGGAGCCTTGTGAGCGTAGCCCCTAGTGCGCTCGCTCGCTGGGGGACACCCATTGGTCGATTCCAGCCATCCCGTCACCGTCGTCGTCGATCTCTTCGTTCGTTTCGCCAAGCGGCGAGTCAAACGGAACCTGCTCGGAATCATCCGCCGCACCGCGACCACCACCGGTAAAGGGTGTCGTCAGCAGTAATGCAACGAGGAAGAATGAAACCAATCGGCGGGACATGGAAATCGGCGTAGCCCCACGTCACGCCAACGTCAAGAATTGCAAATCGCCTCGCATTGCGTGCGTTCACTCAGCACACTCGATGGACAATTCCGACAACAGCCGCTGCCCCTTAACACAGCAAGCACGAAAAAAAGTGCTGTCACCTTAAAGGTCACAACACCTGATCAAGAGCCGCCGGCGAGACTCGAACTCGCGACCTGCGCATTACGAATGCGCCGCTCTACCAACTGAGCTACAGCGGCTAAAACCTTAACTCGTTTACGATTACGTCAACCATCTGTACTCGGATTGATACCGATTGACAACAATCACAGCGATCCGGCCGAAATCGACCGCCGCCGCTCATCGCGAAGGCAGTCCGTCAACACCTTGAACCCGTGTGAGGGCGAATAAGGCGACGACGTGTCGAATCGTATCAAATCCCGTCGCAGTGACAAGTCCCAAAGCCGGTCGAAGCCGTAACGGGCGTTCCGGCGGACGGACTACCCGATCGGTTTGGTGGCGGCAGCAAATCGAAGATCGGCCTGAAACGACACAAGCTAACAGGACATGCCGTTAAGTCCATGCAAGTGATGTACCGCGAGCGATTCGCCAATTGCCAGCCGCCGAACTTGACGGCAACTGCTGGAAGCGCCGAACAACTTGCCGAGCGAAATCGACTTCCAATCGCTGCAGAGGCATGAAGCCAGTCCCGTACTTTCTTCGACGGGCGGCTAAACAGTATGACGTCGATTTGCTACAGTCGTACACGATTGGCAACCGTTAAACAAAAAGAATTTCACCACTCGGTACTTTGACAATTTCACCGTATCAAGGTTCACGGTCATGAAGAAGATCACGCGATTGCTCGTCGCTAATCGCAGCGAAATTGCGATTCGCGTGTTCCGCAGCACCCACGAACTGGGGATTCGCACGGTCGGGCTTTACACGCACGAAGACCGCTACGCACTGCATCGATTTAAGGCCGACGAAGCGTATCAAATCGGAAGGCCCGGTGAACCGATTCGCTCGTATCTGGACATCGATGCGATCATTTCGATGGCCAGGTTGCACGACATCGACGCGATCCATCCGGGTTATGGATTCCTCTCCGAGAATGCGGAATTTGCCCAAGCCTGTGTGGACGCCGACATCATTTTCGTCGGCCCGCGTGTGGAAACGTTAGAGCAGTTGGGCGATAAACTCAGTGCCCGCAAGATCGCAAAACAGGCCGGCGTGCCGGTATTGGGTGGCAGCAGCCGACCGATTCGCAACGCAGCCGCAGGCCTGAAGACAGCGGAAAAGCTGGGGTTTCCTATCATCATTAAGGCCGCGCACGGGGGCGGCGGACGCGGCATGCGAGTGGTGACCGACGCCAAAGGATTTGCCGATGGCTTCGAGCAAGCTCAAAACGAATCGCAAACCGCCTTCGGTAGCTCCGATGTCTTCGTCGAAAAATTCATCGCCCGGGCGCGGCATATTGAAGTCCAATTGCTGGGCGACAAACATGGCAATCTCGTGCATCTGTACGAACGGGATTGCTCGGTTCAGCGGCGGCATCAGAAGGTCGTCGAAATTGCGCCGGCCCCCAATCTCGACCCGAATGTCCGTAACGCATTATGCGAAGCGGCGTTACTCATTGGCCGAACAGTCAATTACGAAAATGCCGGGACGGTCGAATTTCTGCTCGATGCGGACACCAACGAGTTTTTCTTCATCGAAGTGAACCCGCGAATCCAGGTCGAACATACGGTCACCGAAGAGGTGACGGGGATCGACATCGTCAAGTCGCAAATCCTCATCGCGCAAGGCGTAGAACTGTCGGGTCCGGAATTGCGGCTGACGTCGCAGGACGACATTCGCACGAATGGATTTGCAGTGCAATGCCGCGTGACAACCGAGGACCCCACGAACAACTTCGTTCCAGACTATGGACGCCTCTCTCACTATCGCTCGGCCAGCGGCATGGGAATCCGCCTCGATGCCGGTACGGCGTTCTCGGGCGCGGTTGTGTTTCCCTACTACGACTCGCTGTTAGTGAAAGTGAGCGCTTCGGCTCGGCGGTTCAAAGACGCCACGCTGCGGATGGAACGCTGCCTGCAGGAGTTCCGAATTCGAGGCGTGAAAACGAACATTCCGTTCTTGCTCAAACTGTTGCTGCATCCGAAATTCCAGAAGGGCGAATGCACCACACGGTTTATCGACGAAACCCCCAAGTTGTTCAAATTCCCCGAACGCCGCGATCGAGCATCCAAGGTGCTTGCCTATCTGGCTGAAACAATTGTCAACGGCAACCCGCACGTCAAAGGCCGTCCCGCGAGCAAGCGACGATTGCCGGCAACCGTGCCGCAATCCGATCAACAAACGCCAATTCCTGACGGGATCCGGCAGAAGCTGCAGCAACTGGGGGCCGAAGAGTTCAGTCGTTGGATTGTGAAACAGAAGCCCTTGTTGCTGACCGACACCACATTTCGCGATGCGCACCAATCGCTGCTGGCAACGCGGTTTCGCACGTATGACTTGTTGAACATCGCCGACGCTTACGCGCGGTTGTGTCCTGAACTGTTCTCGATTGAGATGTGGGGTGGCGCAACATTCGACACGTCGATGCGATTCCTGAATGAATGCCCCTGGCAACGACTGGTGCAACTGCGCGAACGAATCCCCAACGTGTTGTTCCAGATGCTGCTGCGAGCATCCAACGCGGTTGGCTATACGAACTACCCCGACAACGTCGTCAAGGCATTTGTCCATGAAGCCGCCGACGCGGGCATCGACGTTTTTCGTGTCTTCGACGCGCTGAACTGGATGCCGAACATGCGGGTGGCGATGGACGCCGTGTTGAAATCCGGCGCGATCTGCGAAGCCGCCATCTGTTACACCGGCGACATCCTCGACTCAAAACGGACGAAATACGACCTGAAGTATTACGTCGATTTGGCCAAAGAGTTGGAACGCATGGGGGCGCACATACTGGCGATCAAAGATATGGCCGGTGTGTGCAAACCGTACGCCGCCAAACTGCTGGTCAAAACCCTGAAGCAGGAAATCGGCATTCCAATCCACTTCCATACACACGACACAGCCGGCATTCAGGCGGCATCGATCGTGCAGGCTTCGGAAGCTGGCGTGGATATCGCAGATGCCGCAATGGCGCCGTTGTCGGGAGGGACGTCTCAGCCAAATCTGAACACGCTGGTCGAAGCTCTTCGGTTTAGCAAACGCGATACGGGCCTGACGGGTGATGTATTGGATTCGCTGGCGGCTTATTGGCGCTCGGTGCGCGAATTCTATACGCCGTTCGAGAGTCCGACACTGGCGGCAGGCGCGGGGCTGTACCGGCACGAAATGCCCGGCGGCCAATACACCAATTTGTTCGAGCAAACACGAGCCTTGGGCCTCGCCGATCGCTGGGATGAAGTCTGCCACGTCTATGCCGAAGTCAATCAATTGCTGGGTGACATCGTCAAAGTCACACCGACATCCAAGGCGGTCGGCGATATGGCGTTGTTTCTCGTCACGAACGATTTGAGCTGCGCTGATGTCGTCGATTCCTCACGCGATATCGCGTTCCCGCAGTCGGTCATCGATCTGGTCAGCGGACGCATGGGGCAGACGGTCGGCGGATTCCCTCGCAAAGTGCGCGACCGAATTCTGCGTGGCGAAAAACCGTTGCGCGGACGTCCGGGCAGCAGCTTGCCACCGGCCGACTTCGAGCAAGCCGAGGCGAAGCTCACCAAGGTACTCAAACGGGAACCGACTCAACGCGACATCGCTTCGTACCTGCTCTATCCGAAAGTGTTTGAGGACTTTGCCGCGCACCAGAAGAAGTTTTCCGATACGAGCATATTCCCGACGCCCGCTTTCTTTTTCGGGATGGAGCCGAACGAGGAAGTCGCAGTCGACATTGAGCCAGGCAAGACGTTGGTCATCAAATTTGTGACAACCAGCGAACCGCACGAGGATGGGACACGAACTGTGTTTTTCGAACTGAACGGACAGCCGCGGGAAGTGACCGTCGTTGACCAGACGTTGGATGTCGAAAGCAGCCGCAGCAAAAAGGCCGACCCGGACGATCCCAATCAGGTTGCTGCCAGCATGCCGGGAATGGTGGTGACCGTGGCCATCCGCCCCGGCGATCAGGTGGCCGTCGGCCAAAAGCTGCTAATGCTCGAAGCCATGAAAATGCAGACCGTCGTCGTCGCCGAACGAGACGGCACGATTGGGACCGTTCTCGTCAAACCCGGAAGCCAGGTTGAAGCGGGCGACCTGCTTGTGGTGATCGAATGATCCCATTCGGCGTTGATTGACGTCAGACAAAAGCAGCGATCCGTGACCATTTACGACCAAAGCGATCGCTCGTGCAATTATTAGACTTAGAACCGCGGGCTACGCTCCGAAAACGTCGCTTCGACCCCAGCCACCCGTCGGAGCGCTTCCCGCGATTTTTAGATTTGGAAATTGCACGAACGCTCGCTGCGGCATCGAAGACTCTGCCACAGGCACCCCGTATCTCCCCTAATCTGAAAACTGAGCAGCCCTGACCAATGGGGTTGTTTGTCGTCTGTCGATAGGTCATCATGGTATAGGCATCAAACAACGCCCCGGATACCGGTGCTTTGCGGTCTGGTTTTTCGATCATTCCCACCCCATAAGTCCACGAGGAGTTTTCTGATGGCCGAGGCGATTTCGGGCAGTACGTCACGTCGCGAGTTCTTGAAAAACAGTGGAAAAATTGCCGGTGCCGCTGCACTGGTCGGTTCGGCCGCCACGCACGTTCACGCCGGCGAGAACAATACGATTTCAATCGCTTTGGTTGGCTGTGGAGGCCGCGGCACCGGTGCCGCCTCGAATGCTCTCTCGGTAAAGAACGGCCCGATCAAACTGGTCGCAATGGCCGACGTGTTTGAAGACCGACTGACCACAAGCCATCGCGCTCTGTCGAACAAATTCAAAGAGAAGGTGGAAGTTGGTGACGCCCAGAAGCTGATTGGTTTCGACGCGTACAAGGAGGCGATGGACTTGCTGAAGCCGGGCGACGTCGTCATTCTGACCACCCCTCCCGCCTTCCGCTGGGTGCAGTACACCTACGCCATCCAGAAGGGCCTGAACGTCTTCATGGAGAAGCCGGTCACCGTCGATGGACCATCGACGCGAAAGATGCTCGCCCTCAATGTCGAAGCGAAGAAGAAAAACCTCAAAGTCGGCGTCGGCCTGATGTGCCGTCACTGCAAGGCCCGGAAGGAATTGTTCGAACGAATTCAGGCGGGCGAAATTGGCGACGTGCTGGAATTGCGGGCCTATCGCAATGCCGGCCCGACCGGTTCGGCGGCTGTCGGCACCAAACCCGACGGCATGAGCGAGTTGGAATACCAGATTCGCCACTTCCACGCGTTCCTGTGGGCCAGTGGCGGTGCGGTCAGCGACTTCCTCATCCACAACCTCGATGAATCATGCTGGATGAAAAACGATTGGCCGGTTGAAGTAGAAGCTTCCGGCGGCCGTCACTATCGTGGCGACAACGTCGATCAAAACTTCGACAACTACAACATGGAATACACGTTTGGCGATGGCACCAAGCTGTTCCTGCGTGGCCGCACCATTCCCGGCTGCTACAACAAGTTCGCCAGCTACGTCGTCGGCAGCAAAGGGTCGGCCATCATTTCGACGGCATCTCATGCTCCCGCGCGATCACGGATCTTCAAGGGGTACAACTTCACCAAAGAAGACATGGTTTGGGCCTACCCGCAGCCGGAACCGAGTCCGTACCAGCTGGAATGGGACGATCTGATTCACGCTATTCGCCAGGATCAGTCGTATAACGAAGTTGATCGCGGTGCCGAGGCGAGCCTGATTGTGTCGATGGGGCGGATGGCGGCACACACGGGCCAACTCATCACCCGCGAAAAGATCCTCAACAGCGAGCACGAATTCGCACCCGGCGTCGCCGATTTGACGTTGGATTCCGAGGCACCGCTGCAAGCCGGCCCGAACGGCAAGTATCCTGTGCCGCTGCCGGGACTCGTCAAGAAACGCGAGTACTAGGCAACCGGTGAGCGACTTGGACGAACCGGAGCTATCGGAGAGAAACAGGCCGTCGGCCGACCCTGTGTCGGCCGACGGTTTTTTCCGTGATATTGAACTCTCCGCTGGGGAGTTCCGGCAACTGGTTGAGTGTGCAACATCGCGGTTGGTGTCGTTTCTCGAAGCACTGCCGGGTCAACCGGCCCGCGACACCGAGAACATCGAACCGGTTCTGCGGCTGGTCGAAGAGCCGTTGCCGCCGAAGGGACTTTCTGCAAACGAGATTCTGGCGCTGTTGTTCGATGAGTTGATTCCCAAGAGCTTCAATACTACCTCGCCTGGATATCTGGCGTTCATTCCCAGTGGCGGATTGCCTCAGTCGGCTGTGGCCGACTTGATTGCCGGGACGGTGAATCGATACGTGGGCGTCTGGCAGGCGGCGCCCGCATTGGCGCAGCTGGAAGCAACCGTCGTCCGCTGGATCTGCGACATGGTCGGCTTTCCCGCCTCTGCCGGCGGTTTCCTGACAACGGGTGGTTCGCTCGCGAACTGGTCGGCCATCGTCACCGCGCGGTGTTGTCGGCTGCCGGAAGATTTTTTCAAAGGTATCATTTACGCTTCCAGTCAAACGCATCACTCGGTTGCGAAAGCAGCCATGCTGGCCGGTTTTCCCGTGCGCAATGTGCGCGTGATTTCTTGCGACGAACGGTTCCGCATCAGTTGCGACAATCTCCACAAGGCGATCGATGATGATCGACGTCAGGGTTTGACCCCGTTCCTCATCGTCGGCAACGCGGGGACGACGAACACGGGTGCGGTCGATGATCTCGAAGCGTTGGCCGATCTCGCGGCCGCCGAACAGATGTGGCTGCATCTGGATGCAACCTATGGCGGGTTCTTCACGCTGACCGATCGAGGCCAGGCAATTCTCACGGGACTTTCACGGGCCGACTCGATCGCGCTCGATCCACACAAAGGGCTGTTTTTGCCATTTGGAAACGGTACACTTCTGGTTCGCGATGCCAAAGCGCTGAGTGATACCCATCGACTCGATGCCGATTACATGCCGGCGATGCAGCAGGCCGACGACCGTATCGATTTCTGTAACATCTCACCCGAACTGTCGCGCGACTTTCGCGGTTTGCGGTTGTGGTTGCCCATCAAATTGCACGGCATCGACGCGTTCCGCCGCGCTCTCGACGAGAAACTCGATTTGATCGCGATGGCAACCGCTGAGTTGAAAACGATCGACGGAATTGAGATCGTGGCCGAACCGCAACTGACAACCATCGCGTTTCGGCTCAACCGTCCGGGTCTGAACGATGACGACCTCAACCGATTGAACCGGGAGTTTCTCGACCGAATCAACGCGGACAAACGAATCATGCTGACTTCGACAATTCTGGACGGCAGGTTTGTTGTCCGCTTTTGCGTGTTATCATTCCGCACACATGCAAAGAACATCGACGACTGCATGGATGCCGTTCGAGCAGCCATTGCGGACTTAACCTGATATCTTGTCAACCGCGACACGCCAGTGGCACCCGATCTATCGTTAGACTTTGTCCCACGCTCTGCGTGGGAATGACAGACGCTCGTGAAGAGCGAAAGGCGCGAACCATGCAGCTTGGACAGTTCACACTCACAACGATTTCCGGCGGTCGGTTTCTGATCGACGGCGGCACGATGTTCGGCGTTGTGCCGAGACTGTTGTGGGAACGCAAATTCACGCCCGACGAGCAGAACAATATCGCACAGGCAACGAATTGCGTTCTCGTGCAGACCGGCGAACGGAACATTTTAATCGACACCGGTTACGGCTCGAAGCTGACCGAGAAGCAACGGCAGATCTTCGGTTCCGAAGAGGGCGACCCGTTGGTTGTGTCGTTGGGTGAGGCCGGCTTGAGTATCGATGATATCGACACGGTGATTCTTTCGCATCTGCACTTCGATCACGCGGGGGGAGCAACCCGAATCGACGATGATGGCGAATTACTTCCGACATTTCCCAATGCGGAATATGTAGCACAGAAAGTGGAATGGGAAGTCGCCACGTCCAATGTGCCGGAACTCAAAGGAGCTTACCCGCTCGACAATTTGCTGCCGTTGGAAGCGGCCGGGCAGTTACGACTGGTTGACGGTGACGTGGAACTTCTACCGGGCATGCGGGCGATCATCACCGGCGGTCATACGGTGGGTCACATGGCGGTGGTGATTGAAAGCGACGACGAAACGGCCGTGTATATGGGCGACATTTGCCCTTCGACGCGGCATTTGCGGACGCTGTGGTGCATGGCGTACGACGTCGATTTGCTACAATCGCGGCGCAGTAAACCGAAACTGCTGGGACAGATTGCGGACAACGGCTGGCTGGCGTTGTTCGATCACGACCCCGATCACGTGGCGGCACGAATCGAGCGCGCGGAAAGAATTGAATTCGACGTTGTTGATGCCGTTGACGCGTTGTGAGTCAAGATATTGTTGAAAAGCCCACGGGTTGCACCCCGTGGGGCTTAAATAAGGTGATTGAACATGATGCGTTTGTTGCAGTTGAGCGATTTGCATTTATTTGCCGACCCTGCGATGCGGCTCAAAGGGATCCCGACGCGCGAGACGTTGGCCGACGTGCTCGCGCACATCGATGCGCACGAGAGCGACGTCGATCAATTCATTATTACGGGCGACCTGACGCACGACGAGAAACTCGAAACGTATCAAGCGGTGCGTTCGATGTTGGGCGAAAAGGTAAAACGCTGCCGCATTCTGCCCGGCAATCACGATGAACGCAGCGTGATGCGACAGGCGTTTCCCGATGCGGTTGCGGGAGAGAGCGGGCCGTTGATGTTTTCGACGGCGGCCGATCGCTGGCGGCTGATTGGACTGGATTCCCATGTCCCCGGTCAGGTTCCCGGGCGAATCGAACCCGAGCAAATCGAGTGGCTGGGTGGCGAGTTGAAGACGCACGCCGATGAGCCGACGGCGCTGTTTTTGCATCATCCGCCGATTCCGGTCGGCGTGCCTTGGATGGATCGGATCGGACTGCAGGACCCCGAAGCCTTTTGCGCGCTGGTGGAATCATCGCCGCAAGTTAAGCTCGTCGTCTGTGGGCACGTCCATCACGAATTCAGCGGTCAGTTGGGGAATGCGATGGTCGTTACGACTCCGTCAACCGGTGTGCAATTCGTGCCGGCCGGTGAGACGCCCGACTTCGCCGCCGACCCACCCGGTTATCGTGTGATTGAATTCGACGGCGACTCGTATCTAACCTATCTCGTGCGTTTGCCGGAGGTGAAGTACACGCCGGTGGCTGATTAGTGTCAGATGATGCAGGCGAGCGATGGGTGTAAGCCCATTGATGCGTTGCACCTTACGGAAAATCAGCCGGTTGACACCGGCCGCTCGCCAACTTTTAAGTCGCCAACAGTCCGTCGATCATCATAATTGCAGCCGGTCCGACCAGTACGACAAAGATGCCCGGGAAGATGAACAGCACCAGCGGGAAGATCATCTTCACGGCGGTCTTCGCTGCCCGTTCTTCGGCCATTTGGCTTCGTTTGATTCGCATACTATCGGACTGCACGCGAATGGCGTGAGCGATAGACGAACCGAACTTGTCGGCCTGAATCAGGATGGCACCAAATGCCCGCATGTCATCGACACCGGTGCGAATGCCCATATCGTGCAGCACCTCTCGGCGCGGGCGGCCCATTTGCAACTGCATGTTGCACATGGCAAATTCCCCGCAGACATCCGGGTGCGAATCTTCCAACTCTTCAGAAACACGCAACATGCCGGCATCGAGTCCCAGCCCCGCTTCCACGCAAACGACCAATAAATCGAGCGCGTCGGGCATGCCCAGAAAAATGCGTTCCTGCCGTCCCCTCTTCAGAAACCACACGCCAATCTCAGGCAAGTAGAATCCCAATCCACCACCAATCACCAGCGATGACCACCCTTTCTGCGTCATGCCCCAGGAGGTCATGCCGAAACCACCGCCGGCGAGCAGACCGACAAACAACAACGCCACCTTCAACGCAAGAAAGATCTGCGCCGCATTGGGTGAGTTGTATCCGGCGTTCGCCAGCCGCACTTTCAGTTCACTTTGCTCCAATTCCGTTTTGAGGTATTGTCAAAACTTGTGTTCTTGAAGAGTTGAGAAAAAGCGGCGTATCCTGCTGAGGTAACCACACTTCAGCGGCCCGATAGGGGCACAAGGACACGCCATGAGCAAGATTACTACAGACCGACTCGAGGGCCGGGGCGGCTTTCCCCAATATCGCGCCCACACCGCTGGCCTGCGACGTTCCGGGCGCTTCGCCCTTGTTTCGCAGACGTGGATCGCGCAATTCATCCAGCCGCTCGCTGGCCCGCGATTCGGACGAGGAGAAGAAGTTGAACACGGCCCACACGCCGATAACAATCGCCGCGAACACGACCCAAGGTAGGATGCTTTCAAGTTCCATTGTTCAATTCCTGTTGATTTCAAAGCCAATGTCTGTCGGCTGTCAGCTCGCAAGTTTGCTCGTTAGTCGAGTACGGTTTCTCAGATTTTGATGTCAACAATCTTCTTAATGACAACCGCACCAAGAATCTGCAGGACGACGGCGACCGCAATCATCTTGCGGCCCAACTCTTCGGTGAACAGCAACATGACGTAGGGCGGGTTGAGGTAGTAGACCGCCATGAACAGAGCGATCGGCAGACCCATCAGCACAACGCCACTAATGCGCCCTTCGCCGGTCAACGCCTGCACTTGCCCCATAATTTTGAACCGCTCGCGAATGAGATAACCAATTTTGTCGAGAATCTCAGCCATGTCGCCACCCGCCTGCTTTTGAATGACGACTGCCGTCACGAAGAACTTCAGGTCCATGTTCGGCATCCGACTGAGCATGTTCTTTAACGCTTTCTCAATGGGAATGCCCAGATTCTGTTCCTCGTAGGCTTGCGCGAATTCGGCTGCAATCGGGATCGGCATCTCTTCCACCACCACGTGCAAACCCGACGCTAAACTGTGGCCGGAGCGCAGCGCCCGTGCGATCAGTTCCATTGCATCGGGTAATTGCTTGGCGAATTTCTTGAAACGTGATTTTCGTCGGAACATCAGCCAGAACAACGGAATCAGTCCTGCCGACAAACCCGCGATTGGAAATAACGGAACTGGGGCGCCGCCAATCCAGGCGAGGGCAATCGCTGCGACCCCACATCCGATGCTCAAGCCAAAAAACGTTTCCGGCTTGATCGGCGAATCGGCCTGTTCAAACAGCAGCGTCAGTTTCGAAAGGCGTTTGGTCAACGCGTTGAAGAGTCCGGCGAGTCCATCCAGACCTTCGCGAATCATCTCTTCCTTTACGACACTGCCTCCGCCGCTCTCAGCCGATCGCTGACCGGTGAGTACTTCGAGACGATCTTCGGCACTGCTTGCGCCGTAATCGCGCATGATGAAGATCGCCACTCCAACCAGCGCAGCAACGGCAATGAAAGCCGCAATGGAAATCAGAAATGGGTCCTTGACAAATTCCAGTCTTGCAGTCAGAGAGTTGAGGTCGGCTGGTTGGTCTGTTGAAAACGAGTCCAGGAACAAAGGAAACGCGACGATGTCGTTAGCCGATGACACGTGCCGAGAACAGATTGCTCGGTAAACGCACACCGCAAGCTTCCAGTCGTTCCATGCATGCCGGCCGCACGCCGGTCGATTCAAAGTGTCCGAATGCGCGGCCTTCTTCGTCGATGCCGTCTTGTGCGAACAGGAAAATGTCCTGCATGATGACCGTTTCCTGTTCCATGTTGAGAACTTCGGTAATGTGTGAGACCTTCCGTGGGCCTCCCTGCAAGCGGTTCACCTGAATGATGACATCGACCGCCGAGGCGAACTGATGCCGGAGTGCTTTCAGAGGCAATTCGACTCCGCCCATCGAAATCATGGTTTCCAGCCGCGAGACCGCGTCACGTGGTGTGTTTGCGTGAATGGTTGTCAGCGACCCTTCATGTCCGGTGTTCATTGCCTGCAGCATGTCGAGCGCTTCGGCACCTCGGCATTCGCCGATGATGATGCGGTCCGGCCGCATACGCAGTGCGTTTTTCACCAGGTCGGTGGCATTTACGCGTCCTTTTCCTTCGATGTTTGCGGGCCGTGTTTCCAGCCGCAGTACGTGTTCCTGTTGCAATTGCAGTTCGGCTGCGTCTTCAATTGTCAGCACGCGTTGATCGCCGGGAATGAAACTGGAAAGTGTGTTGAGCAGCGTCGTTTTACCGGAACCGGTTCCGCCGCTGATAATCATATTCAGCCGCGCCTTGATGGCCCCTTCCAGGAACATCACCATCTCCGGTGTGAAGGCACCGAAATTCAACAGGTCTTCCAACGTCAGAGGATTTGAGCCGAATCGCCGAATCGTCAGCGATGGGCCGTCGAGCGCCAACGGCGGAATGATCGCATTAACACGGGAACCGTCGGGCAGGCGGGCATCGCACATCGGCGAAGTTTCATCGATCCGGCGTCCGACCTTCGAGACGATCCGATCGAGAATCTGCATCAGGTGCGCGTTGTCGCGAAACGTGACGCTGGACCGCTGGATGCGCCCCTCTTTTTCAATGAAAACATGCTTGGGGCCATTGATCATAATGTCGGCGATGCCTTCTTCTTTCAGCAGCATCTCCAACGGGCCGAAACCAAAGGTTTCGTCGAGAACTTCCTCGATGAGCCGTTCCCGCTCCGAACGGTTGAGCAGCGGGTTTTCCGTGTCGCACAAATGCTCGACGACCAAACGGATTTCGCGGCGCAGAGTGTCCCCCTGCAAGTCTCCCAATCGCGACAGATCGAGCTTATCGACCAGCTTGCCGTGAATGAGCCGCTTCAGATCTTCAAATTCGTCATGAGACGAATCTTTGTCCCGCGACATGCGGGCACCGTTTTGGTTCATCGTGGTCATCGGCCAGGGAATTCCTTTTGAATGTGTGTCTTTCGGCGTATCGACTCTCGATCCGTGGAGTCAGTCGGGCTGAGAACAAGGGTGTGTTTGCCCACTTCCCGACGACGCCAACGCGAACCAATCACAGATCGACAGTGCAATCCCCCATCCAGCGGAACCGCGGCGTCTGTGATCAATCCACTAAAAACGTAGCTTACGGAACACAGCGCGGCGGCCGAATTGAGCAATTCGTTGCAAAAAGACCACAAACCTGGGGCGTGAGCACTACCGATATTGTCATTTGCGATGGATTTGCCAATTGCCACCATGCGACACAGCAACAGTTTTCCGGGCCGATGCGTTGAAATCGGCGGGGAGATCGCAGCGAGTCCCCCCTTTGATTTGAGCGGCATGGGGTTGCACTGAAGATCGGACTGGGTCACAATTGCACTGCTTACCGTCGGTACTGCCATTTTCTGTAAAGTTCGATCTGAAACGTTCCGGTACTCCACGCGGACGGCGACTCGATCGATCATCTCTCCTCAACCGAGCGAAGGGTTTGCGATGCGCAACTTTTCCCTGTTATCGATTCGTGCAGCCGTTTTCCTACTGTTACTGACCTTGGCCGTCGGCTGCGGTTCGGACGAAGAGGTTGTTACAACCGACGGCGAAGCGGGTGGTGGGAATGCGAGCGGGGGCGATGTCAACAGCGCACCAGCCGCTCCGGTGGCCCCTGCGGCACCGATGGGCGGGGATTTGTCCGGCGCCACACCAGATGGGATGGGGACCTCCGGCTCTGAATCAATGATGACCACGACCGACCCAACGGGGGGTGGAGCGCCGGGCTATCCCGGTGAAGGACCAAACGACGGAACCGCACAACCGGCAGCGTCCAAGTTTCCCGATGATTTCGCAGAATGGAAACCGGACGATTACCGAAATGCTGCCCGCGCAACCGACCGGCGACTCAAAACTGCCATCGAGAAACTGGTCGAAAGGACTCCAGGAGATGCGGGGACCGCTGAATTGCTGACAGAACTGCTGACATTGGCCGGTAAATCGCCGAACGGAAACAACGGTGGAGGCGGCGGCGACGACGACCTTCCCGGAATGGGTCCGGGCGCGGGCTATCCAACCACTTCCCCCGGGAGCGCCCCAGCAACGACACCTGGCGCCGGTACTCAACCTGGAGCCGGTACCCAACCTGAAACGTTGACACCGAACAGCTCCAACGATGATGCGAGCATTCAGCCGATGCCGGACGGAGTACCGTCGTCGGGAAACCTCCCGGGCGGAGTGCCGTCGTCGGGCAACCTCCCGGGTGGAGTACCATCGTCAGGCAACATCCCGGGCGGAACACCGATGTCAGGCGGATACAATAACAGCGGCAATCCCGGTGGTGGCGGGGGCGGCGGGGGACAGAACGGCGGCAATCCAGGGGAGCTGGTTCACGCGATTATCGACGGGCTGGCGAAGAACAATTCGGGTCCGGCTTGGCAAGCGTTGACTCAGGTTTTGGCCGGAAAAATCAAGACGGTCGTCAATGAACGGCAAACGGCCGATTGGGTGCTGGCGGCAGCTTTAGACAGCTACGGAGGAGCCGATCATCCAACTCACGCGCTGTTAGACGCTGCGATTCGTAATCCGGAAAGCCTCAACAAGGCCCGTGGCGCAGAATTGCGTGGCCAGACCGCGGCCCTCATACTCGGGACGGCAACATCGGTGATGGACCGACTGATGGGAGTTCCACTTCCCAAAGCCCCGGGTCGTTCTCCAAACGGCGCGAACCAACCGGGAACCGGCCCAGCACCAGGCGGTGCCGGTTACCCAATGTCCGGTGGAGGCGCTTCGCCAATGCCTGGCGGTGCTGGTTACCCAATGCCCGGCGGCGGTGCTTCCCCCATGCCTGGTGGTGCCGGCTTCCCAATGCCAGGTGGCGGCGCAATGGAACCTGGTGGTGGCCCCAATGGGGCACCCGGTGGACCTCCTGGGCAACTCGCGCGTCGCCCGCTTTCCGACGAAGCCATGCGACACGCGATTCAATATCTCTGGCGTGCCGAAACGACAAGCTTTGTCGAGGGCAGGACTCGCAGTATCCAGTCACTGGAAGAGAGCTTCGATACGCTGGCCTTAGCAGGCTCGCTGCCGACCACCGGAGTGAGAAAAGCGACATACGATTTGCTTTTCAGCCGCTGGCAAGACGGTGCCAACACATTGCTTTCGCGTCAGCTCTTTCAATCGGTCGTTCGTGATCCGGGAATGATCGTCGTATTGAAACAACTTCCGCGACTGATGAAGCAAAGCACAATCACCAATCAACAGTCGACTACCGCGAATCCTCGGGTTAGCAAATCGCAACGCCAGTCGATTGCAAAACACAGCTGGATGGAGACTTCCGCCTATATGGTGCGATCCGTCGCCAACCGCCTGCAGGCCGCAACAAGGAATCAGAAAGATACCATACCTCCCGAGCTTCCAGTCAGGCTGCATCGCAACGCGCGGGTTCAAGGCGTTTACGAAATGAACTGGCCGGCCGACGTCTCCGAATTCACGTCGGGCGTCACGCCGCCGGGACCGCTCAGCCTGCAATATGTGAGAATGGAAATTCCACAAGACGACGCTGCCAAAGTTTTTGAATCGTACAAGAAACAGTTAAGACGAGGCAAAGATTATAAGTTTTCCTGGGGCGGTTGGATCGATAGTGTGACGGCCGGCACTGAAAAAGGCTCACGACGATCAATCGACGTGTTGATCACCCAAAAAACAGCAAACAACGGTGCAAACCAGAATGGTGGATATCCTGGTGCTCAAGGCGAAGGTAACCCTGGAGGGGCAAACGGCGGGGGACAACAGCAGAACGCCGGAACGGTCACGGTTGAAATTCTGGTCGTGGAAATCCCCGACCCAAAATTTTCCGACGCGACGCCCTGACAAAAACGCACGTTTTTAGACGGACTTGTAAGAGTCATCGCCAGGGTGCGATTGGCGCTTTCTCGCAAATTCGGAGAGTTCGCGGCAGCGAAGCGCGCGACTCACTCGCCAGCGCGACGGCTCGATTGTGCGGAATTCCTCTCCAGTCACCATGTGGCATCCAGTGCCGATGTGCTATTCTTCCGGCGGATAGTGCATCGCGCCCGCTGAAGTCGGCAGATCGAGCGATGCCGCTGAGACCACTCGGAGGTGATTGTGGCCATTCTCGTCACGGGTGGAGCTGGATTCATTGGCTCCCATGCGGTAAAGCATTTCATTGAGCAGGGAGAAGAGGTTGTTGTCGTCGATAATCTTTCGACCGGCCACCGTGCGGCCGTTCATCCGCAGGCAGTCTTCTATGAAGCCGATGTTGCCGACTCGGCGGGTATCGAAACAATACTGCGCAATCATTCGGTCGAGGCAGTCGTTCATTTCGCCGCCTTCAGTCTTGTCGGGGAATCGGTTGTTGCCCCGTACCGTTACTATCGCAATAACACCTGCGGCACTCTCGGCTTGCTGGAAGCTATGGATGCTGCAGGGGTGAAGCAGATGGTCTTCAGTTCGACGGCCGCGACCTACGGCGTTCCGGCCGAAATGCCCATCCGCGAGACGACACCGCAGCGACCGATCAACCCGTATGGCTACTCCAAACTGTTTGTGGAGCAGATTCTGCGAGACAAGGTTCTCTCCGATGCAGAGTTCGGTTTTGTTGCGCTGCGGTACTTCAATGTCGCCGGCGCAGCTGCCGACGGTAGCTTGGGAGAAGACCACGACCCCGAGACGCATCTCATTCCCATTGCACTTCAGCCAGCGATTAGAAAACGCGACTGCGTCACAATTTTCGGGTCCGATTACGAAACCGACGACGGCACCTGCATTCGCGATTACATCCACGTGGAAGATTTGTGCAATGCGCATCGGTTGTCCCTCGATGCCATTCGGCCCGGCGATGCGCGATTTTACAATCTCGGCATCGGACATGGATTTTCTGTGAAGGAAGTCATCGATGCCGCTGGACGAGTCACCGGGCAGACCGTCCCCACCGAACTGGGCGAGCGACGTCCAGGAGACCCGCCAGTTCTCGTTGCAGCAGCCGATGCGGCACGAAATGAATTGGGCTGGCAACCGCAGATAACCGATCTCGACGACATCATCGGCAGTGCGTGGCGTTGGTATCAGCAGCATCCTGACGGTTATGCGGACGCTACTTCCGGGTCGGTGGACAACGGGTAACGCGTCGCATTTCGATCTTCTGGATTGCGTGCCACTGACGTGTCGCCAGTGCAAAGTTGTGGCCGCTGGCGACATGCCAGTGGCACACGTTGACAACGGAGGGTGACGTCACTCACGTCTCTCACTGCGGGTGGCATGACTTCTGGCACAGTGAATTATTCGACAAATTCACACCACGCATCCCGCCCAGACCCACGTTGTGAGCTAGGTTTGAATACGAAATTGTCGCAGTGACGATGCGCGATGGACTTCGTCTATGTGCTCTCTCCCCTTATCCCGACGGCGGCGGGCGGTCGCCAATGATACTCAAGGTCTCCTCCGATGCTCCAAGTCGATCTGATCGACAACCTCGAGCAGTGGGATCTGCTGGCCGGCGAATGGGATGAACTCGTTGCCGCCTGCGATCACGACAACCCCTTTCGGGGTCGGTCCTGGTTGCGCACCTGGTGGAAACACTATGGCGATGGACACTCCTTGAGAATCCTCACGGCGCGGGACGACAACCGTTTGGTGGGAGTCGCGCCGTTGTTCATCGATGTGGAACATTTTCCATTTCGTGTCAGGGCAATCCGTTTCCTCGGCGGCACGGAAGTCTGCTCCGAATATTTGGGGTTACTTATCGAACAGGGGGCCGATGAACGTGTCGTGCCTGCGTTCTTTGAATTCCTGTTGAACGACATGGGACGAGAGTGGGATGTGATACGTTGGACGGACATCCCCGCCGACAGCCGGCAACTTGCCGTCGTCGAAGACGATCTGGTAGCGCGCGATGTGTCTGCCATTCGATCTGGTGGCGTTTCCAACTGGGTCGTGCAACTGCCCGACTCGTGGGACGTCTACCTGGATGGACTCTCGTCATCACGTCGGACAAAGCTCCGCCGTATTCGTCGCGAGTTTGCCGATCGTGAAAACGTCGAATTCGAAGTTGTCGAAAGTGAATCGCAATTCGATCGTTGCTGGGACGAACTGCGAACGCTCCACAGTCTCCATTGGGCTGCTGCTGGACAACCGGGCTGCTTCGCCGACCCCCGTTTCGACGCGTTTCACACCGAAGTGGCTCGCGACTATCTGAATCGGGGAATGCTCGTGCTTGCATCGCTGCGACTGGACGGCAACGCATTGGCTGCCTGTTACGGTTTTCGGCAGGGCGATACGGTCTACGAATATCAGCGGGGACACGACCCGGACCATCTCCGGTTGCGACCCGGTCATGCGCTGCATTTTCACATGCTCGAATGGGCCGTCGCGCACGGCATAAGCAACTGGGACTATCTGCGCGGCGACTACAAGCACAAGCGAGACTGGGCGACTCACAATCGCAGTTGCGTCGATTTGACGATTCCCGCACCGCGTCGCGCTCAACTCGCCCGCTTCTATTTAGAACACGCCTACCGGACCACCCGCAGCCGCCTCGGCAGTCTCCGCCGGAAAGTCGATGTCTGGCTGCATTCCTCACCCGGCTAGATCATCGTTCGTGATAAGTACAGTTGCAAAATGACCAAACAACGCTTGCGGTTTCGCAGCCCCTCAGCGCATTGGCTGGCATTCCACGAATTCGTGTCACATACTGTTGTTGATCTTACAGACAATGGTGTGAATTTCGCTGGGTCAAAAACGATGAGCGATGTCGTTCTGGTGCGAGTGGAAGGCCAGGTTGAACAACCGCTGGAGTTGTCGCAGGCCGATTTTTCCGCGTTCGCTGAAGAAGAGCAGGTTCGCGATGTCAGCCAGATCGATGCCCGGCGCGCCGGTGATGGCGTCACGTTGGAATCGGTGTTGCAACGCGTTCGGCCGCGTTCATCCGCAACCCACCTGACGATGAGCTCGTCGCTCGACGGTTTTTCCGCAAGCGTTCCACTCGATGCGGTGCGCGAGCGAGGCGTTCTCGTTTATCAAATCGAGAACCGTCCACTCAAGACGGAAGAGGGGGGACCAATTCGTTTCCTCATTTCCGATTCGGCCGCCTGCCGAACCGACGAGTTGGACGATTGCGCCAACGTGAAATTCATCGACCGCGTCGAATTATCCGAGGGCAAAGGCCCGGATACCCGCGTGTGAGAAGCGTCCTGCGGCAAAGTTCATTTGCAGTTTTTCACCAACAAATCTGGCGGGCAGCGTCATGACGGCTTGGGGCATCGTATCAAACTGTTTTCGGACCCAACTCATATCGGGTGCGTCATTGACCGACCTGATCGGCGAGGCCGTCGCGAAGGGATATCGCGTCATCGAGTTGCGGCAGACGTGTTTGGGCGAGTTCGAAACGGGCGATGAATCGCTGCCGCTTCCCGAACCGATGACCGTTCTAAGTGAATCGTTTCCCGGCATCCGTTTCGACGTGGCGATAGCCGTCCCCTTTTTGCAAGACGGCTTTTCGGCCGACGATGAAGTGTTCACAGCGGGCAAGTGGGCGGCGCATGCCGTCGCCGGCGAATATGCGCCGCATCTGCGTCTGGTGGACCTTTCAACTAAATTGATTGTGGATTCTCCTCAAACAGTCGGCAGCCAAATTGCCCGGCTCACCCGTGCGATGATCGAGTTGGACGGCATTCTTTCCGTGGAACATTCTCTGCAACCCTGGCATGAGTTCCGTGCCGCCTTCGATGCGGCCCGAGGTGAACTCGGGCCTGATAGTGATCGATTGCGGCTCTGTTACGATCCGTGCAATCTGCTCTTTCCCGGCGACGGTGTCGATCCGGCTGAAGTCACCGCGTCGTTTAAGCCTGCAGAATTGTCGATGGTTCACGCCAAACAGCGATCTGGCGGCCCTTTGATCACAGTGGCCAACGGCGACATCGACTGGAAAGCCCAAGCGGCTGCACTGAAACAGATGGGCTACGGCGGTCCGATCCTTTTTGAAATCGAACCGCACGCCGACATCTGGAGCAACCTCGAATTGAGCCGACGTTATTTGCAAGAACAGGGATTCGACGCCGCGCCGACAATTTCGTAGTCGATATTCATGATTTGAGTGGGCTCCAAAGCCTCGACCGCGACTTGATGCCTGTGAAAAGTGACATCGCTCGCCCTCGCCCTCTCTCACGATGCAACCTATGATGCTGGGGGGCAGCGTTTCATGTACGGCAGCCCGCAAGTTTACAACGGGTGCCACCATGTACAGCCAGCTCCTGCTTCCCGATCTGCAAATCCTGTTGCAGGAAGACGACGCCGACGGGCTGCGCGAATTCTGCGAAGTGTTCCACCCGGCGGCAACCGCTGAAGTGCTTGGCTCGCTGTCGAGCGCCGATGTCTGGCGAGTCCTTGCTCATAGCCCGTTGTCGCTGCAAGTTGAGATATTTCAGTTTCTCGAATTGCCCCTGCAAGTCACGTTGGTCGAAGACGTTGATCGTGATCGACTGACGCAGTTACTGGAAGAAATGGCTCCCGACGACCGCGTCGACTTGCTGGAACGAATGGACCCGGAAATAGTCGAGCGGCTGCTTCCGCTTGTCGCGCAGGCCGAACGAAGCGACATCCGCCGGCTGTTGTCGTTCCCGGAAGACAGCGCCGGCTCGATCATGACGACCGAGTACGCGTCGCTGCCCGAAGACATCAGTGTCAACGAGGCCATCGACCGCCTCAGGCAGCAGGCTCCCGATCGCGAAACGATCTACTATGTTTATGTTCTCGATGAAGAACGGCATCTGCTCGGATTTGTCACGTTGCGAGAATTGATTTTAGCGCAACCCGATGCGCGGCTCGGCGACATCATGACGCGCAGCGTGATCTCGGTTCGCGTCGACGACGATCAGGAAGTCGTTGCCGGCGAGTTAGCGCGGTACGACTTCATCGCCATTCCGGTTGTCGATAATCAGAACCGGCTCGTCGGCATCATCACGCACGACGACGTACTTGACGTCGTCCAGCAGGAAGCCACCGAAGACGCCCACCGGCTCGGTGCGGTTGAACCGTTGGAAGACAGCTATCTTACGACATCGCTGCTGACGTTGACGTGGAAGCGCGGCATCTGGCTTGTGTTGCTGCTGGGGGCGGCGCTGGCGACCGCTTCAATCCTTAGAGGCTTCGAGGGGACGTCGCAGCAGTTCACCTGGATGATCCTCTTCTTGCCGTTGGTGCTGGCCAGCGGCGGAAATGCCGGCTCGCAGTCGGCCACGTTGGTCATCCGCCTGCTTGCCGTCGAGCAGATCGACCGCAGCCAGAATTGGGAGATTATCAGCCGTGAATTCCGGCTTGCCTTGCTACTGGGTGGCGGATTGGCCGTACTCGGGTTCGGCTCGGCTCTGTTGTTCGAAGGCGTCAAACCGGCTGCAGTTGTTGCGGTGACCGTGTTTCTGGTGGTCATGTTGGGAACCGTCACAGGTGCCATGTTGCCATTGCTGTTCAAATCGGTGGGCATGGACCCCGCGTTAATGTCCAATCCGCTCATCGCTGCAATGGTCGATGTGTTTGGCGTGGTGACTTATTTCTCTGTGGCTTTGCTGATGCACTTCGCATTCGCCGGGTGATGTCAGGCTGTGTCGTATGTCTAATTCAACAGACTCCAGTTCGACGGACGAAACCTTCATTCGCCAACAGCTCGCCGACGGCGAAGCGGCCGCTGCCGAAGAACGCTGGAACGATGCGGTTTGCTACTACAAGGACGTGTTGGAGTCGTTAATCAAGCTGAGCGATGAATTGGGAATCGCTCGCATCCAACTACGAATTGGGCAGGTCTACGAGCAATCGGGCCGACCGGACGAAGCGGTAGAAAAGTACACTCTCGTCGAACAGGCTGCTGCGCGGTTGTGCGATCGGCAACTGCAAGCCACCGCCTTGCACCGATTGGGACACGTTTTACGGATGAACAGCCCGGATCGAGCTCGCGAGATGTTCTGCCGCAGTTTAGAACTTGGCGCGCCCAATCAGGAGGCCAATTCCCTTTCCCTCGCAATGATCGGCCAGATCGATTTCACCGCTGGAATGCAACCGGACGGACTGGCAACAATGCTCGAAGCCGTCAACTCGATGCCAGAGGAGACCGAGTCAAGGGATCATCTCGTCGAGCATATTGTGTACTTTGGCGGCAAGATGGAACGGGACGATTACGTGCAGCTTGTCGAACGGCAGATATCAAACGAGGCGCTCTCACAGCGTCTGCGGTCGTCGTGATGACGTTCTCTGAGTCACAATCGATCAACAAATCCCAACGTATTCAAACCGGATTGACGCGAGTCGAACCGGCTGGCATGTCTCGACCGCTTGATTCCGCGCCACCTGACTGGCAGAATACTTGAGTTGGCTTGCGTCTTTCTGTTATGAAGGAGATGGCCCGTTTTCCTACGGGCACTTCTCCTAACATTCTTGAGAAGTCAGGCCGCCAACGTTTTCCTGCCCGGCGGGGAACGTTGACCCATCACCCGAATCCACATTCGGTTAATTCGCTCCGACAACTTGAATTCGGCAGACCTCCCGAATGGGGGCCGCCATACGACACAGGTACCCCTAAGGCGAAACTATGAAACTTATTGAAGGTCAAACAGTCGGCATCGATTTGGGTACGACGTACTCTGCCGTCGCACAACTCGATAACGACGGCAATCCCACTTTGTTGGAGAACACCGACGACCGGCCGATTACTCCATCGGTTGTTCTGTTAGGAGAGCAAGGCTCGGTGATGGTTGGTCCGTCATTCGAACGGCTTTCGATTGAAGATCCCCGACATATCGTCGAGTCGATCAAGCGGCAGATGGGCAACAAGGATTACTTTGTTGTCTATCAAGACAAAAAACTGACGCCCGAATTTATTTCCGCCCTGATTCTCAAAAAGCTGAAGCAGGACGCCGAAGAAAAAGTGGGGCCGATTGTCAATGCCGTCATCACCGTCCCGTATTACTTCAACGACGTCCGCCGCAAGGCAACGCAGGACGCCGGGCGAATCGCGGGATTGAATGTGATCGACATTATCAACGAGCCGACCGCGGCCACGTTGGCCTATGCGTGGAACCGCGGCGAATTGGGCCGGACCGACAAAGATTTCAAGGAACGGACCATTCTCGTTTACGATTTGGGCGGGGGAACGTTCGACGTAACCGTGGTCAGTTACACCGCAAGCACCTTCCGCGTGTTGGCAACCGATGGCGACGTCATGCTGGGTGGACTCGACTGGAGCCGCAGAATTGTCGATCACGTTGCTGAGCAATTTCTGAGTAAATTCAGCGTCGATCCCCGCGATGACCCCAACACCCTGCAACGAATGTCGCAGGATTGTGAAGAGGTCAAACGGCAACTCAGCGACAAGTTCCAGGTTCCCCTCAACATTTACCATGAAGGCAAATCGTTGACGGTTGCGTTAACACGGACTGAAGTCGAGCGGATGACCGCCGACCTGTTGCAGCGGACCCACGACACGACCGAACTGGTACTCAAACAGTCGGGAATCCGCCGCGACGATCTGGACGAACTCGTACTCGTGGGCGGTTCGACATATATGCCAGTTGTTGAAACCATGTTGAAAGACATCTGCGGACGAGAGCCAACCCGTGAAATGATGCCCGAGGCGGCCGTCGCGCAGGGTGCGGCCATTCACGCCGCCATTCTGGAGTCGCGGCAGTACGGCGATGACAGTCGCATGGCACAGGCAATCATCAATCGGCTTCGGTCTGTCACAACATCGGATGTGAATTCGCACTCACTGGGTGTGAAGATTACCGACCCGTCCAACACGTCACGTAAGATGAATCACGTGATGATTCCAAAGAACACGACCATCCCGGCCAGTGTGACGCAGAAGTTTGTGACAACCAGCCCGAATCAGCAACGGGTGCACGTTCACATTCTCGAAGGGGAAGCCAGTGACCCCGATGCCTGTTCGCTGATCGGCGATTTCCGCGTGACCAATTTGCCGCCCAATTTGCCGTCCGGGTCGCCTGTCGAATTGACCTACAGCTACGATTCAAGTGGTCGAATTCATGCGACCGCCATTGAAAAGTCCAGCGGCAAGCAAGCCGAAACCGAAATCGTTCGCGATTCCGGACTCGACGGCACCGGCTTGGATGCCTACCAGTCGCTGGTAAAGGGTTACAGTATCGAATAGTCGTTTTGAGAAGCGTTCGCCGACAACGGTGAGGCAAGTGCTTAGTGTGAGATTGTGAAGCCCGCAACTGGCGGAGCCGGGACGAATTAAGTGACGAGAAGTCAGAGGGCAGACGTCAGAGATCAGAAAAGCAGTAATTAAAACTGACTTCTGGCCACTGATTTCTGACCGCTGAGTTCTGACCTTTGCAAGGAGCAAGCCCGCGTGGCAGTGGATGTCTATAAAGATTGGCTTGGAATTCCCGACGGCCCGCGGCCGCCCGATCATTACGCATTGCTGAGGTTGGTGCAGTTCGAGGACGACGTCGAGAAAATCAGCAAGAACTACACTCGCCTGAACGCCCACGTGCGCAAGTACGCGGGCGGGCAGTATTCGAACGAGTCTCAGAATCTGCTGAATGAGTTGGCGCGTGCCATGCTCTGCCTGAAGGATCTGGGCCGTAAAAAAGAATACGATTCCAGCCTAGGCCGCGAGTTCGATGAGGCGGGAGGCGCCGTAGTTGCAACCCTTGCCGACTGGATCGTCGATGAGGGACACGCTACCGCTGATCAACGTGACGAAGCAGAGTCGTTTGCCGACGCCCGCGGTTTGTCGCTGCGTGACGCAATCGTGCAGATGAAGTTGGCCGACATCGAAACGGCAACGCGCGGGTATGCCCTGGAGTTGGGACGCCCCTACGTCAATCTGGCCGAGATGATCCCCGACGACTCGGTACTCGATCTCGTACCCAGAAACATCGTCAAGCGTCATCAGTGCCTGCCACTGTTCGCGGACGACGATGTGCTGCTGGTCGCTTGTGCCTACGAACCCTCACCGGATTTGGAAGAAGATATGCAGTTGCGGTACGGCATGCCAATGCGAGCCGTCATCGCCACCCCGCTTTCCGTCAACCAGGCGATTGCAAAGTACTTTGCTCCCGGCATGCGGGATGAAGCCGCTGGCGAACAGGCAGCAGCTCCCACGTCGAAACAAAAGAAGTCTGCCAAGAAAACCGCACCGAAAAAGAAGCCGGCTTCGCAGCTGACGGGAGATGAAATACAGCAGCGCAAGCTGCTCGGGTGGATTCTGGTTTGCTGGAGCGTCGTCGGATCGGCGGCACTTGACTACTTCGTGGTCAGCAAGGTGTTCGGCTGGAACTTGTCCTACCTTGCCGTTCTGATTTTGGCACCGGTTGCCTGCTTTTTCATCTGGTCGAATTACATCAAGAAATGAATCCGGGCCGCAAAACCGCAGCCTCTTCGCAGTAGGCCGGTGGCACCGTTTCTAGTGATTCTGATGGTCGCGACTGCCTTGTCGCGATGATGCGGCTGATACTACGCAATATTCACGGTGTGCATCTCTTCCGATTGCTCGATTTGGCCGTCCCTTTTTTGACTGCCAATTCCAGCAAGGTAGAGTTCCCAAAGTCGGCATTCCGCCGAAATTGAGGAAAAAGTGCGCTCATGTCGCGTATTGGCAGTATTGGATCGCTGGGCACCGCGCAGCTACGCGCGATCAATCGCCTGACCCAACTTGGCAAAGCGATCACGCAAAACCAGAAGCGAATCACTACGCTCCGGCGAATCAACTCCGCCAAGGATGATCCGTCGGGCCTGGTCAGTGCGCGCCTGCTCGAAACCGAACTGAAAGCAGCCGAACAGGCATCGCAGTCGGTCACGCGAGCCAGCGCCCAACTGAACACAGCCGATGCAGCCGCCGGTGAAATCCTCACGCAACTGACAACGGCCCGCGCGCTTGTGGTAGCCGCCGCCGACGGCACGCTTTCGGCCGACGCGATTGCCGGCAACCAAGTACAACTCGATCAAGCGCTGGCGGCTATCGACAGTCTCGCACACACGTCATTCAACGGACGTCGGCTACTCGACGGTACATCCAGCTTCCGCACTAGTGGCGTCGATACGACTGAAGTTCTCGATGTCGATGTTCTGGACAAGACCACCAGCGACGACGTCACCGTCAGCATCAATGTCACCCAGCAAGCAACACAGCGCACCGACCAATACACCGGCGGCACCTTAGCGTCGGCCACAACATTAATCGTCGAGGGGCCCGATGGTACAACCACCATCGATTTGGCCAACGGTGCCGATACTCAAACCGTTACCGATGCTTTCAACGCGGTGACCTACTTGACGGGAATCACAGCCACCCGCATCGATGCCTCGAACATCGACTTCACGACAGTCGATTACGGATCGGCTGCGACGATTTCCATCGATGCGACGGCCGGTTCGTTCGTGACAACCACCACACAAGCGGGAACCGACGCGCTCGCCACGATCGATGGAACGCAATACACGGGCAATGGTACAACCTTCAATGTCAACACGAACAGATACGCAATCGTTGTCGAAATCGACCCAACGGCAAGCGGTGCACTTTCGTCCTTCACAATTTCTGGTGACGGACTGGAGTTTAACATCGGTTCGTCGGTCTCCAGCACGGCACGTATTGGGCTGGGCAATCTGCACACTTCGAGTGTGGGCGGCGTCACCGGCAAACTCTCGTCGCTGCGAAGTGGCGGGGCCAACACTCTGACGGCAGGACGAACGGCCGAAGCATTGAAGATACTCGACGATGCGGCGGCAGATGTTGCGCGCACGCAGGCAACAATCGGCGGCTTCAAAAAGTTCACCCTCGATTCCGCTTCCCGCGTTCTGGACAGCCAGATCGAAAACGTTGCCTCGGCATTGTCGGCAGTCCGCGACACCGATCTCGCCCTGGAGAGCGCTTTGTTGGCCAATAACCAACTGTTGGAGCAGACAACCTTGCAGGTACTTTCCATCAGCAATCTGCGAAATCAAGACGTACTCAGCCTGCTCAGGAGTGCGTCGATCAGGTTTTAATTCGTAACGAACGGCGATCCTCGCACCGCATGTTGTGAGGCGTTTGCAAATAAAAAGGCGACATCACAATGGGAATTCAGGCACTCTCTTCTACAGCGAATCAGGCGCTGGGCGGAATTGATCGAGCAATAAACGAAGTGCAATCCGTGGCGAAAAGCGTTGCCGGCGGCCTCGCCGATCATCCGGGCGAAAGCGCGTCACAAACTGTCGCCGCCGTCACACAGCTCCTGGAACTCAAGCAGCAAGCGCTCGCAAACGCGCAGGTTCTTAACACCGCGCAGGAACTATTGAGCGAACTCACAAATAAGTCACCGCGCTAATTCAAGATCATACCGTGAATAGCTGCGTTGCAACGCACCGCAGCCATGTAAGGACATCGCGAAATGTCAGTGTCTCGGACTACTTTGCTTTTAACATGCGCATCGCTGTACTTGGCAATTGCCGCGGATTTTTCGGTCGCCGGCGATGTAACACTGCGCGCCGCCGACATCCTCAGGGCCGATATTCTGCGCGGAAAAGACTACAGAATCGAAGACGATGTCACCGTCAAACACCACCGCTATCAATTTCGCATTAAGACACGTTGGGGGAATCTCAATGTCGATGGTCTGAACATGCTGGGAGTGCGGTTGCAGGAAATCAGGGCCATCAAGCGGGCCGACCGTCTCAGTCGCGATCCCCAATTTGTCGGCGGCCTGGTCGAATCGGTCTCGCAAACGCCACGTGGAGTCCGCACACTGTTGAAGAATCCCCTCGGGGCAGTGCTGGGAATTCCCAAGGGTGTCAAACGGATCGCTTCAACGCAATTGCACCCGGCCGACCGTCGTTCCGGAAGTGTCACCCGCCGCCGAATCGCTTTCGACATCGGTTGCGATCCCGAGACGACTAACCCCATTCTCAAACCACTGATCGATAATCTCGCCACGCGAAAGGGCTTGGGAAAACTGGTGGGTAAAGTCGGCATGAGTGCGGCCGTTCCCGGACTGGGATTGGTCCCGATGACCGCCGAAATGCAAACGACACTGCTCGTCAAATTGCCGCATGAAATCAATCGCGAGATGGACCGCGATTTGAAGACAATGGGCGTTGACGAGGAAATACGAAAGACGTTTCTTACGTCCTCTCACTTTACGACCGGCCAGCGGCTCATCTTCATGTCTCAGCTGCGAAAACTGAAACACGTTGCGAACCGTGCCGCAATGGTGGAAGTCGCCGCACGGGCCGATTGCGAAGCCGACGCATTGGCGGCTAATGACCAGTTGCGAATGCTGATCGACATCGACCGGAAGCAAAAACTTGTGCGTCTCGAAGATGCTGGCGCACCGACCGCTATTCTCGCGGGCGGAACCTGCGTTGCAGTCTGCTCGGCCGACTATCTGCGCGCAACAGATGATGTGTCAGCGATGCGGGCCGACATTCGCAGAAGACATCCCGCTGCACCGGCTCTGCTGATATGTTCAGGGCGAGTTTCACCGGCCGCAAGGCGGCTCTTCTCGGATGTGAGTATCTCGACCAACGAACTGCGCTGAAAGCGAGTTCTCGCCTCCCGGCTCACTGTGGGCTTGATTTCAGAGCAGCGGCTGCGAAGATTGCAGCCGTTCTGCCGTTGGTGATTCAGATTTTCCGGATTTTGCGCAACAAAACCCGCGATGTCCCGAACTGTTACCGGCGGCGTTGCGCACCGCGTCAAAACTCGATCGGCACCCGATAGCAATTCATGTAACTCACTTTGCGAATAAGCGAATATCGATGAAAGTTCAGCAGTTTCTCGAACATCACGGCATTGCCGAAAACCCTTTCGGCCAGGAGGACGCGCAGGTTGACCACGTCTTCCAACAGTACTGCCTCGAAGCGACGCATCACCCCGCTTGGGACAAAATCTTCGGAAACCCGGCCAACCCGTCCACGTCGGTAGTGTTCGGCGAAAAAGGGAGCGGCAAGACGGCACTGCGTCTGCAAATTGTTGGAGAAATTCAAAAGTACAATCACGACCACCCCGAAGAGCGAGCGTTCATTGTCGAGTACGACGACTTCAACCCGTTCCTCGATTGCTTCCGCGAACGTCTTCACGGCCGTCAACGCAAGCAGGAGCGAGCGCTGTCGCATTGGCGGTTGTGGGACCACATCGACGCAATTCTGAAGCTGAGTGTGACGCAGCTGGTCGATGCCATTTTGAACGAAAACGAAACCGCATCGGAACCATCCCAAGACGCACGGCCGACGGTCACACCCGAATCACTCGCTCGACTGACCAAAATCCAGAAACGCGACCTGTTGCTGCTGGCCGCCTTCTACGATCACACGTTCGATCAGCCCGCCAAACATCGCTGGAAAGCGCTGAAGCGCAAACTCAAATTTCACGCGTGGTGGTCGCAATGGGATCTCGCAGCAGGGGCGGTCAGTTCGGTGGCAACTGTCGCGTTGCGGTGGAATCTCTCCGGCTTCAAAGAGTTATTCGTCTGGTGGATTCCCGTTCTGCTGTTGGCCGGTTGGTTTCCCTGGCTGTGGCGGCAAGGCAGTTTGATGTGGAAAGCATGGCGCGTGTCGCGGCAAATTCGCGTCTTCGATCATCTTCCCAATTCTCTCAGGCAATTGCTCTCGCGTTTCGACCGACAACAAATTGCCGGCCAACCGATTCCCGGCAAGGAACGCAGCGACGACCGCTACGAGTTGCTGTTGAAGCTGCAAAACCTGCTCAAGACGCTTGGTTTCCGGAGCATGGCGGTACTCGTCGATCGAGTCGATGAGCCGCATTTGGTGAATGGATCGCCCGAACGCATGCGCGACCTGTTGTGGCCGATGTTCGATAATAAGTTTCTGAAGCACCCCGATATCGGATTCAAACTGCTGCTGCCGGCCGAGGTGGTGTATTACCTCGATCGCGAGAAGAAGGAATTCTACGAACGCTCGCGGCTCGATAAACAGAACCTCATCACGTCGCTCGATTGGACCGGGGAAACGTTGTACGACGTCGCCAGCGAACGCATCCGCGCTTGTGCGACGGCATCCGAACACAAACCGGGCATTCGCGATTTGTTCGACGAAACAATTGGGCAGGACCAGTTGGTGTTGCTGTTTGCACGGCTGCGTGTCCCCCGGCATCTGTTCAAGTTTCTCTATCGACTGCTGGTCGATCACTGCAACAAATTCACCGACGACAATCCGCAATGGACCATCGGCAACGACACACTCCAAACAACGCTGGCATTGTTCACGCGCGACCTCGAAGCGTTCGACCGCGGGCAGGGAACAGGGTGAGTTGATTTGACAACCGCCATTTGACGGTCGATGATTAACAAACCGACAAACCCACTCCACCCCCATGAAAGCCCACGGGGTACGCCCCGTGGGAACGGCCCGCCATGAACGACAAACTGTCCCGCCGCCAATTGCTCGCAGCCTCCGGTTCAACACTTGGAGCCGGCTTACTCTGTTCGTTGCCGAACTCCGAACCTGCCGTCGCGCGCGCTTCCGAAGCAGCCGAGACGCCGCCGTTCCAGTTCTGCCTCAACATGAGCACAGTCCGCGGCCAACAATTGGGCGTCGTCAAGCAAGTCGAACTCGCCGCCAAAGCGGGTTACGACTCGATTGAACCCTGGATGCGCGAAATCGATGCTTTCGTCAAAGAGGGCGGCAAACTCAAAGATTTGGGTAAGCAAATTCGCGATGCGGGTCTGACCGTCGAGAGCGCGATCGGCTTTGCCCGCTGGATTGTCGATGATGACAACGAGCGAAAGATGGGCCTCGAACAGGCCAAACGCGATATGGACACGCTCAAACAAATTGGTGGCAAACGCATCGCAGCACCGCCCGTCGGCGCAACCAATCAGACCGATCTCGATCTGTTTGCAGCCGCCGACCGGTATCGCGCGTTGCTGGAATTGGGCCGCGAGATGGATGTGATTCCACAAGCCGAGGTTTGGGGATTTTCCAAGTCGTTATCGCGGCTGGGAGAGACAACGTTCGTCGCTGTGGAGAGCGGTCATCCCGATGCGTGCCTGCTGCCCGATGTCTATCACATTTTCAAGGGCGGATCGGACTTCAACGGCCTGAAATTGCTTGGCCCGCAGGCGATTCACGTCTTCCACATGAACGACTACCCGGCCGCCCCGCCAAGAAAAGAGATGAACGATTCGCACCGCGTTTACCCCGGCGATGGTGTTGCCCCCATTGGCAAGATCCTGCGAACGCTGCGTGATAATGGTTGCCGTTGTGTCCTGTCGCTGGAACTGTTCAACCGCGACTACTGGAAACAGGACCCGATGGTTGTCGCCAAGACCGGATTGGAGAAGATGCGCACGTCGGTCGCGAAAGCGTTCGCATAATCAGCTACGCTGCGATTCGTTGAATCGCAGCTTGTGGTATCACAGCGGGATCATTGTCCCATTGCTGCCGAGATGATTACCAGCACGGTTAATCCAGTATAGACCAGGCCGAAGAATCCGCCGACGATGATGCCGATCCAGGCGTGTGCCTTTCCTTTGACCTCTGGATGCTGTTTCGCTCGCTTCAACCCCATAATCCCCAGCACCAAGGCAACGAGGCCGATGGGAAAACAGGGGATGATGGAAAACACGCCGCAGTAATAACCGATCAACGCCGGCATATTTTTGTAAGGAATGACGCCTCCGGTCGAGTCGCCTTCCTCTCGCGATGGCCCGCCTTCGCCGACCTGCTCACCACAGAAGCGACAGACGCTTGCGGTCGCGACAATCTTCTCTCCGCACACCGGGCAGGGAATTCTTTCGGAATCGGCCATCGTTTTTCTTTCTGTTTCGATTCGCACGAGAAATAGGAAGCAGCAGAGACATGAAAACGGTGAGGACTTGCGATACCCTCAAGCGAAGACCGCCGCGCACCAGCGTACCGGCTTCACCGTAATAATGGAAGATCGTCGATCACCGCGATTGAGAATGTCGCGGCCAACCACAACAGGGAGCACCCCCCATGGAATATGCCGGTATTGCCGATGAAGCGGGAGAAGATCTCGAAACCCAGATTCGTGCGCATCAGGAACTCGGCTGGACGCACATTGAACCGCGAAACATTGGCAACGCCTGCATCACCGATTTGAGCGATGAAGAATTCGACGACGCGCTGGGCCGGCTGAACGATGCCGGGCAGAAGATCATCGGTTTTGCCTCACAGTTGGCAAACTGGGCGCGGCCGATTGACGGCGACTTTCAGGTCGATGTCGATGAGCTACAGCGCGCCATTCCCCGCATCCAGCGCGCTGGCGCAAGATTTATTCGCTGCATGAGCTACCCCAATCGCAAAGAGAACCCACTTTCGGACGGCGAATGGGGCGACGAAGTCGTGCGGCGATTTCAGGTTCTTGCGCAACAAGCACAAGATGGCGGTGTGACTTTGGTACACGAGAATTGTCACGGTTGGGGCAGCCAGGACCCCGCGCATGCGCTGCAGTTAATTGAACGCGTCGATAGCCCGGCTCTTAAGATTGTGTTCGACACAGGAAACGAACGCGAGATCGACACCGTCGATTATTTTCGTGCCGTTCGCGAACACGTGGTTCACGTGCATGTGAAGGATTGGAAACGCGATTCGGCCGGCGTCGTTCAGGAATGCTATCCCGGTGAAGGGGACAGCGGCGCGCGGGAAATTCTGGTCGATCTGGTCGAAACGGGTTACGACGGTATTTTGTCAATCGAGCCACATATGGTCGCCGTCGTTCACCTTGGAAAAAGTGCCAACGAAGATCCGGAAGTGGCCTATACTACTTACGTTGAGTACGGTCGCCGATTGATGAAATTGATGGACTCGATAACACGATAATGAAACGGAAGGCGAACGTGATTGCTGTCGGTTTACCGCCCCGCTTTCGGCCTGTTTTCCACAAATTTCCGGTTGTAACGATTGGTTAAACCGTGGGGGCAGGGCGAGGTTGGCAACCGATGTTTTTTTTTACTTCGGATTTCCTGTTTGACACGTGTTTTCATGGACCTCTATAATCCAATTGCAGTATTATGATTACTGACATCTCGTCCGCTGGCAGGACAGTGCGGACTCTTGCGGGGCCAACACGAGCGATTTCCATTGGATGGAAGCCGTTCTTCACAACTTGGTGTGTGCGGATCTTTATCTCGGTTCCGTGCGACTGACCGCATTTTTTCTTACCTGTCGGAAACAATTGTGTTAACAACCATCAGCAAATGCTTGGCGGTTTTTACCGTCGTGGCCAGTCTGTTGTTTCTGGGCATCGCGGTGATTACGACTGCCGCTGGCCCGAACTGGGCAGGCGACATCGAAGAACTTCCAGAATTTACGTTCACCAAAACCGTCTCGGAAACGGGGACGACATGGGGAGCGAAATCGCGCAGCGATGCAGATTTCTCCAAGACGGGCATCATGCCGGAAGTCATCGTCGCGGCGCGCAAAAAACTCAAGGACGAACAAGACGACAAGATCAAGCTTCTCGACCAGCAAATCCAGTCGGAGACGGTGCGGCTGTCGTCGGCAAAGCAACTCATCGAAGTCGACTTAGACGCGATCGATCGGCGAATCGTTCAGTTGACGACCGATCTAGACGATATCAAGAAGCAGATTGTTGAGAAGACTGCGGCGGGGACCAAGTTGGCCGAAGAGATCAGTCAGGTTCAGGCCACAACCGCAACCCGACGCGAAGAGGTGATTCGCCTGCAGGCAAAACTGGAAGAAGTGCGGGCCGATAAATTTCGCGCGAACGAGCAGAAGAGGCGGCTGATTGATTTGCTGGCGCGTGTGACCGGAAACATTGATCGTGTCGAGCGACGCAATCAACAGTTACGCACGCGTTTGAATAAACCGCCGAAGCCGCCCTACGAAGAAAAGCCGGCACCGAGTAGTGCCGAATAGATAGACAGACAACTCGACCTGTCTGATTCAGGCAGGGCGAATCCCTTTCTCCCAGTTGAATTGATTGTTGGAGCGGAACGATGACATTCGTCGGCAAAGTTCTGGTAGTGGTACAGGTTGTGTTGAGCATTTGCTTCATGGCCTTCGCCGGAGCCGTCTTCTCGGTCCAGACAAGCTGGAAGGACAAGCACGACGATCTGGCCAAGAAATCGGCCCAACAGCAGACAAAACTCTCCACCGACATCGAGGAGTTCAAAGCGGCCAAGGATTTGCACGACAAAGCGTTGAACAAGAAAACTTCCGAGGTCGATACTTTAACGGCCCAGGTGAGCGGCTTGACGCAAGAAGTGACCGACCTGAAGACCGATCTGAAGGAAGAACAGGACGCCAACATCAGCGAGCAGGCGGTGGCTGCCAAGTCCGTAACTGAAGCAGGGTTCCGCGGCGACGAAGCCAACTCGCAACGCAAACGGAACGAGGCACTGCTCGATGCACGCGGCGAGCTTGTTGCCCAGGTCCAGAAGCTGGAAGACGAGAAATTCAACAGCCAGAAACAGCTCGCAAAGCTCATTGAAAAACACAATCTCGTCCTGGTTGAAAAGAAAGCATTCGAAACGATAATTGCTGCCAACGGGTTATCGACCGACCCGCGCGATTACCTGGATAAGAAGCCCCCGCCGCCAGTGGTGCAGGGTCTTGTGCTGGAAACGCGGCGCGGCAAACGCAGCGGCAGCGAGTTTATCGAGATTTCGCTAGGCAGCGACGATGGACTGCTGGAAGGGCACGACCTTCACGTTTATCGTGATAAAGAAGGAAAGTACCTGGGGAAGATCACCATTATTCATATCGACCCCGACAGAGCGGTTGGCACGCTCGTCACAAACGCAAGAAATGGCTCCATTCAACGAGGCGACAATGTCAAGACAAAGCTCTAGGCAAGACAAACCCAAAGCGGTCCCCACGCCCGATATTTATTGCGGTCTGCTGTTCGTATCGGTCGCTGCGCTCATCGGCGGCATTACGTTCCTCGTTCTCGAGTTGAACAAGTACGACTGGCAAGTGGCGACGTAGCTTACGGCGGCTGACCGCATTGTCGCCTCGCGCGCTGAGCTCGGGTTGAGGCATATGACAGTTGCAGTCCGTTACCTACCGGGCGCACCGACGGCTGGGCGTTGGGTTCACAGATCGTCGCATCTGGCGCAAGCGCTTCCCCAGGACGGCTCAGTTTTTCAAAATGGGAAATGGGTGACTGGGGTCGAAGCGACGTTTTCGGAGCGGAGCCCGCGGTTTTAGGATTTAAAAATCGTACGAGCGCTCACTGTGGCATCGAAGACTCTGCCACGGGCACCCCAAATCCTCACAACCGGAAAACTGAGCAGCCTTGGGCGGCTCCCCAGGCGATTGGCCGCAGCCGAGAAAGAGTGACCGCGAATTACACGAATCTTCGCGAATGAAACAGGATGATCTCGACATTCCTGGATTACGTGCGAGAGCAAAGAGGTTTTTTGATTCGCGTCAAATTCGCGGTCAACAATCTTCGTCGTGTGTTTCCCTGCGTTTCATGTGGCCCATATCAAAGCCCCACCTTTGGCGGCTTGGCGAAAACTGCTCAGTCCATGCGATTGGTCACACACTGCCACTCGTCATCTCGTATTTCATGCGTCATCGTCTATAATCGAAAAGACGACCTGAATTCCTCGACTGCTTTCACCACGCGATTCTGACTCTATGACTGCCGATCAACTTGTCACATCTCAGCCCGATGAACGTTCGGTCGGCTTGGTGGAAACGGTCACCGCCACGCTGTTCGAGCTGCCCGGTGCGCTGCAGTTGGCCTCGGGCGAAACGATTGGACCGGTTTCAGTCGCCTACGAAACGTACGGCCAACTTTCGCCCGCTCGGGATAATGCAATCTTTGTCTGCCATGCCCTGACCGGCGACGCCCATGCAGCGGGATTCCATTCAGCCGACGACAAGAAACCCGGCTGGTGGGACGGCTTCATTGGCCCCGGAAAGGGCCTCGACACTGATGAATACTTCATCATCTGCGCGAACGTGCTGGGCGGTTGTCAGGGAACGACCGGCCCCGGAAGTGTGAAACCGAACTCGGACGATCGATATGCTTCCAAATTTCCCGTGATCACCGTCGGTGACATTGTCGAAGTGCATTCTGCCTTGGTTCGCCATTTGGGTATCGAGCGATTGCTCGGCGTCATTGGAGGCAGCCTGGGGGGCATGCAGGTGCTGGAATGGGCGGCGCGGTTTCCGGATCAGCTCGCCTCCGCAATTGTGTTGGCATCGGCGGAAAAACTCTCGGCCCAGGGCATCGCATTCAACGCGGTCGGCCGCCGGGCAATTCTTTCCGATCCGGCATTTAACAACGGGCATTACTACGATGGCGATCAGCCGCGATACGGCTTGGCCCTCGCTCGCATGTTGGCGCATATTACGTATCTGTCGGAAACGTCGATCGAAATGAAGTTTGGTCGCCGTCTGCAAAACAGCGACGAATTCGCGTACGATCTGCAGGCGGAAACCGAATTTGAAATCGAGAGTTACCTGCATTACCAGGGCAAGCGGTTCGTCGAACGGTTTGACGCCAACAGCTATCTGCGGCTGACCAAGGCGATGGATTACTTCGACCTGGCCGAAAGCTACGGCGGGCTGGCCGATGCCCTGGGTAAGACCGACGCGCGGTTTCTGCTGCAGTCGTACTCAACCGACTGGCTGTTTCCCACCAGCCAAAGCAAGGAACTGGTGGCGGCGCTTATCGAATCCGGTCGACACGTCACGTTCGTCGATCTCGACAGCCCCTTCGGCCATGACTCCTTCCTGCTCGAACTCAACCAACTGGAAGACCTCGTCATTCCTTTCTTATCGCAAACGCAACAAGAGCTTCGCCGACACGTACCCGCAACGAAATAACCACCGCGACTTCTTCGCTTGCGGTTTCGCGGCCCCCTGACTTGAATAACCATCCGCCCCATGGCTACCAAACGTTACCAGATGCCCGATCCCACGGTCGCCGTGACCGACGAGATCATCAAAGGCCAAATCGAACCGGGCAGCCGTGTGATCGACCTTGGCTGCGGTGACGGGCGGCTGCTTAAGCTGTTAAGCGACGAGCACAATTGCTCGGTGCAGGGCATCGAGGTGAGCCAGAACCGGATTCTCAGCACGATCGCGCGCGGGGTGCCGGTGGTGCAGGGTGATCTCGACGACGGACTGCCCGACGTCCCCGATGGCTCGTTCGACTTCGCCGTTCTCAGCATGACGCTGCAGCAGGTGCGTCGTCCGCAGTACGTATTAACCGAGATGCTTCGCGTCGCTCACAAGGCGCTGGTGGTCCTGCCAAATTTTGGCCATTGGCGGGTGCGGGCGCAGGTCGTTCGCTACGGCCGAGTCCCGGTGACCGATTCGCTGCCTTACGAATGGTACAACACGCCGAACCTGCATTTCATGTCGCTCTACGATTTTCGCGATCTTGCGGCCCGACTGAATTTCCGCATTATCCGCGAATTGCCCGTCATCAACGGCCGTGCCGTCGATCGTGCATGGGCCGCCAACCTTCGCGCCCACAGCGCCCTGTACGTACTGGAACGCGGCGATTCGTGAGGCTTCGGCGAGCATCCAGAGCCAAAGAAGCAAGTATCCCTGCCATTGAAGCCTGAAGCGCAAGCGAAGGAGCTTTCCAGCATCGCTCTGGAATCATCCTTCGCCTGCACTTCAGGCTTTGATATCAGAAACCCGGTTTTTTCAAAAAACCGGGTTTCTCGCGCCCCAACAGTCGTTGTGGCCGAAAACCTTTTGCTCGCGCTGCGGGCTGGCATTTACGCGACGCGGACTATACAGTACTTAGTCCAAATTGCGCTAAACCACCATGTGGCGAAGGATGAAGAGATGGCGACCCCAAAGACCCAGAACCTGATCGAAGTCAAAACGGCACTCTGCACCAAGTACCGCCACCTGGCGACACTGACTAAAAGTCCAACGCAACGCAAGAAGTTTGCCAGCCGCGCCGAACGCTACCGACGTCAGATTGATCAGCTCCAACACGGGACGGACTGACACCACCTTTGCTCGGCAAGAAACCCGGTTTTTTCAAAAAACAGGGTTTCTGAACACCGATCCAACTGCAGCGCGCACGTCGGGTTGTGCGCCCCTCGACGATTGTCCCCAATTCGTAACCGTTCACAAAACCGCTCTTCGCGCATGAGGCGGAAGATGCGATGGTTTCGGGCATGGGAAAGGAAACCCCAAAACGACCGAACGGAATTCCTGCGGATGTGTGGGCGGATGCCGGCGGTG
>Ga0302133_10000075_pt1 | contig 50506 bp, 48 predicted proteins | sample CB9_331_MG_FD_203121 | JGI IMG/M metagenome (GOLD analysis project Ga0302133, IMG submission 203121) | Marine microbial communities from Western Arctic Ocean, Canada - CB9_33.1 | ecosystem: Environmental > Aquatic > Marine > Oceanic | place: Canada: Western Arctic Ocean | collected 2017-09-19 | reverse complement strand
GCCAATTTCATCCGGACTCTACCGTCACCACCGGGCATGATCCCTATTGCTTGCTTGTATTCCGCGATCGCTGCGTTTGGGAAACCAAACGTCATGTAGATGTTGCCCCGCCGCATAAACAACATACCAAGACTTCGCGGTGGATTGTTCTTGAGAGCTGATAGAGCGGTTGTTAATTCACTTGGCTTCGTTGGCTTCGTTGGCTTCGTTGGCTTCGTTGGCTTCGTTGGCTTCGTTGGCGTTGGCTGATTCACCCGGACAACGGGCAGCGGCGAAGCGGCCCAAGTGTCCCATGCCAACCGGTTACGCTCCACCAGAGCACGCCATTCGGCACTTCTTCTGGCGAATCTACTTTTTTGTATCCCAGCCATAATGCCTAAATCCTAAGAGCAAGACCCGCTTGAGAGGACTGGCCTACCCTATCGGCTATTTCCATATGGAGACCAATAGTCGTCGGAAACGCTGACATCGCGGCAAAGGCAGATGACGTCCTTGAACGATGCTATAACCAAATCTTCGCAAAGAGGCGGCTAAAGTGAGCATACGCCCGCAGACCCAAACGTCACAGCGGGGTTAAATCGCGAGCGGGACTACCTAATAATAAATAAGGGGGGCCGAGGCCAACCGGCGGGGGGGGGGCGACCGATGGCCAGCGAACGAGCAATTTCAGAATTGGACTGATGCCCAAACTGATGCCCACTGCTGAAATTGGGCTGGCCAAAACTGAGCAGCGGTTTCAGTAGAAATCGCTGCAAGCAGTCTACGGCCTAGTAAAAGAAGTGGTGGAGCCGAGGGGATTCGAACCCCTGACCCCCTGCATGCAAAGCAGGTGCTCTCCCAACTGAGCTACGGCCCCACGAGAAAGCGCTCCAGAATTGGAGTGCAGAGATAAGTATAGAGGTGCGGATCTGGCGGCGTCACGCGCCCGCAGGTGAGATGTCGAGCCCGTCGAGCGTTTCGGCGATCACTTGGAAACGGTCGAACGGAGGGATGAAATACACCCCCGCGATCCGGCTCCGCATGCTGCTTATCAACTCACGGCTGATCGCAATGCCCTCTGCGGCCCCTGCATCCCCCGCCCGTTCCATGCGTCCCATAACGGCATCGGGGATGGTGATGCCAGGTACTTCGTGGTGCAAGAATCGAGCATGTCGCACGCTGCGCAGCGGGAGCACCGCCAGGATCACGGGAAGGGGGAATCCTCCAAGGCGTGCCGCGACTCGCTCGACTGCTTCGGGATCGTAGGCTGGCTGGGTGAGCAGGAAATGGGCGCCCGCTTCAATCTTGCGATCGAGAACGCGCAATTCCTTGTCGAGGTTGTTGGACGTCACGTTGAACGCGCCCCCGATAAGAAATGACGTGGCCTGTTCGATGGGCCTCCCGCCACCGTCGATCCCCTCGTTGAATCCCGCGATGAGCTTGATCATCCCCGACGCAGTGATATCCGCCAAAGCGGTTGCTTGCGGGTAGTCCCCCGAAAGTGGAATGTCGCCCATCACGGTGAACACGTTTCGGACCCCAAGGGCGTGCGCGCCGAGCAGGTCAGAATGCAATGCGAGCAGATTCCGGTGCCGAATGGCCTGGTGCATGACGGTCTCGATGCCCAGGCGCGATTGGATCAGGCTGCACGTAGCGAGCGCGCTCATACGACCTTGAGCCCGTGGGCTGTCTGCCACGTTCACCGCCGCAAGACGCGCAGCAACGGGTCTCAACTTCTCCAACGTCGCGGTGATGTCGAACCCCCGGGGCGGTGAAAGCTCTGCGGTGACGACGAACTCTCCCGCCGCAAGCTTGGCCGCCAATCCAGTCGCAACGGGGCGGGCTACTGAAACGGTGGAGCTGGCCGGGACCTGCGCGGGGCGCGACGCTGTGGGTTGGTGATGGCGAGCGGTGCGCACGCCTCGGATAGCGTCCCGCACGTGGGAGATATGCTCAGGTGTGGTGCCACAGCACCCACCGATAAGGACGGCGCCGGCTTCGACGATGTTCCGCGCGCTCTCGGAAAAGTACTCAGGGCCGGCCGCATACACAAGCTTACCGTCCACGTATTCGGGAAGGCCCGCGTTCGGCTCCGCCGTCAGCGGTACGTCAACGACCGCGGCCATGCGCTCGACCACCTGCATCAGCACGTCAGGACCAACGCTGCAGTTGCCACCGAACGCTATTACGTCCTTGTCGGAAAGAACGAGGGCGATCTCTTCCGGCGTGTCGCCAGCCGGAGTGACGCCCTCCAGAGTGAACGTCATTTCCGTCACGATCGGCAGCTGAGATACAGAACGGACGGCCTCTATAGCGATCCGTAGCTCGCTCAGCGCGGTGAAGGTTTGAAGCGTAAACAGATCCACGCCTTCGTCGGCAAGAATGGCCGCCTGCCGAGCGAATGCGTTATGGGCGAGCGCCGCGTCGAGGGCTCCGATGGGCGCGCCTTGGTGGCCCAACGGCCCCATTGTTCCCGCGATCCAGATGGGCTGGCCTGCAAGCTCTCTGGCCTCTTTAGCCAACCTGACACCCACGCGATTCACGGCGTCGAAGTCGGCCCCAGCACCCTCAGCCGTGAGCCGAGCGGCATTGGCGCCAAAAGTGTTGGATTGGATAACTTCAGAACCCGCGTGCAGGTACTCCAGGTGGATGGCCTTCACCACATCAGGAGCAGTTAGGTTCGCTCTATCAAGGGGACGAACATCCACTCCTCGCGCATAGAGCTGCGTACCCATGGCTCCGTCGCCCAGGATGGGGCCTTGCTCGAGTCGTTCGCGGAAAGTGAGGGTCATGATTCCTAACGTACACACGGGGGTGATTTTCAAGGAAGGAGGGAACCCGACAAGGATACACCGCGGCCCCCATTACGCAGGCGTCGCGAAGGCATGGATCAGCGCATACCGGACGGCGAAGCGGTTGCGGGGCGAACCGGTCGCCGATATGCTGCCCGCGCCCACCAGATTGCGGTTCAGTCACAGGAGGACAGGCCTTGCTCGGTCCTGAGCTCAACGTCGTCAATTGGATTCTCGCCTCGCTGCCAGTCGCACTCCTCATCGCGACCATCCTCTGGCGCAAGTGGAGCGCACCGCGAGCAGGAGGCGCCGCCTGGCTGCTGGCGTTCGCGCTGGCTGTCGCGGTATTCGGTGCGAACGCTGACCACGTCGCCATCGCTAGCGCCAAGGGCCTGAGCCTAGCCTTCTTCGTGCTGTCCATCGTGTGGACGTCGGTCTACATGTTCAACATCGTCGACAAGCTGGACGGCATTCGTGTGATCGGCCGGACGATGGCGAAGTTGGCCGACGACCGTCTTGCCCAGGCACTGCTGGTTGCCTGGGGTTTCGCAAGCTTCATCCAGGGCGTCACCGGCTTCGGGGTACCCGTGGCTGTCGCAGCGCCACTGTTAATCATGCTGGGCTTCAGGCCGGTGCATGCAGCGGCCATGGCGCTGGTTGGCCATGGATGGGCTGTAACGTTTGGGTCTATGGGATCGTCGTACTACACGATCCAACTGGTTACCGGATTCGACGGCGACGTGATCGGCCCGCACATGGCGCTGCTGTTCGCACCGATCGTCATCGCATCGGGTATCGCGGTAGCGGCAATCCACGGCGGTCTGCACGACGTCCGCCGGTCACTGGTAATGGTGCTTATCGCGGGGTCAGTGATGGCGTCACTTCAGGTGCTCATGGCTTGGCTAGGCGCTCCGCAGATTGCGTCCAGCGTACCTGCCGTCTTCGGCATGGTGACCATCGCGCTGCTGACACACACTCCATTGTTCTCCAAGGAAGAGAGGGTCACGCCACCTGACGACTCGACCGACGATGGCAGAGCGCCTATGTCGTTCTGGTTAGCGTTCTTGCCATACATGCTTCTCATCACGTTGAGCGTAATCTCCCAGATCGGCCCGGTGAAGGACGCGGTCAAGGACATCATGCTGGCGCTGGATTACCCCGGGTTCACCACGGCTGAGGGGTTCGTGGTCGCCGCCGCCCGGGATTACGCACCGGTCCGCATCCTGAACCACCCTGCCCCGCTGATCATCATCTCCGTCTTGCTGAGCGCGCTGGCGATAGCAAAGGCTGGGCGCTGGAAGCAAGGAGCCGCGTGGGAAGCGGCGAAGCTCACGTACAACCAATCGCTCGCTACGACGCTCGGCGTTTCGTTGATGGTGATGATGGCCGTTCTTATGGCGGACACGGGTATGACCGTGCTCCTGGCCCAGGGGATAGCCAACGCGTCCGGCCCTGTGTTCCCGCTCGTCTCACCGTTCATCGGTCTGCTCGGAGCGTTCATGAGCGGGTCAAACACGAACTCGAACGTAATGTTCGGGCTACTCCAAGTTGAAACCGCACGTGCGCTCGAGATAGGGCCTGTAACCATAGCCAGTATTCAATCTATCGGGGCCTCGGTAGGATCGACGATGGCGCCGACCAAGGTGCTGGTGGCAGCCGCAGTCGTGGGGTTGGCTGGCGAAGAGGATCAGATATTCCGCAAAGTTACAGTGGCAGTACTCGCGCTCGTGGCACTCACGGGTGTCGAGGCCCTAATCCTCGTAACATTGTTCGACAACTGGACGAGGTAAGCATGCTTTCAACGGCCACAAAGAAAAAGATGCGCAACGTTGCGCTGGCGCTGATGGTGGCAAGTTTCGCGCTGCTTTACCTCGGCGCGGTGACACTGGAGAACGACATCGTGACGGCCGCAGGGCTCGTAGTGTCCGGAGTAACCGCCGTTATCTCTTGGCTGTCGTTCTGACGCCCTAGCGGAACGCCTGGAAGCACGCCTCGCAGTGCGCATAGCATGGCTACGCCATCGCGTCATTTTGCGACCCCGTCTTGCCTTTAGACTTGCCATCGTTCGACGATCTCTGATTCTTATCCTTGTCCTTGTCCACAGAACGATCTTCTGACGGGGTGTCCGGGATGCGCATCGCAAGCACTTCACCCGACCCCCGCGTCGATACTGAGCGTGACGTGCTGGTCGGGCCTCAGGAGTTGCACGCTGGCGCCTTTGCCGTTCTTCAGCAGGTGGGTGCCATCCCGGGTGATCTGCACCACCATAAGACGTCAGGAAGTTCGGTATTCGCGCTGGTAGAATCCCCCTTTGCGTTCCACGGGAAGAGGGAGGAAACGTGACCACCGGATCACAGCGCAGTTCCCAAGAGCAATTCGGCCGAATGGCTCAGAGCTACTCAAACAGCATCACTCACACCATGCGTAACAGTTTGGTGGACCTTCGAGAATTCGTTGAGGGCAGGCACTACAAGGTTGGCGTTGACATCGGCGCGGGACCTGGGTTCACGGCGTTCACCGTGGCGCCCCTCTGCGACAACGTGATCGCAACCGACGTGACACCACAGATGCTCGAGGAGGTCCGCCGATTGCGCGGAGAGCGCGGCGCGCCTGTGACTCAGATGGCGTTAGTGGCAGCCGAGGCATTGCCGTTCAAAGACAGCTCGGTGGATCTGATCGTTAGCCGGACGGCCTCGCACCACTTCGTGGACCTCCCGCGTTGGTTGCGCGAGGTGGAACGTGTGCTCACGCCGGGCGGGTTGCTCGTGAACGGTGATACATGTGCGCCGGAAGATGCGTCGGCCGCAGCCTGGATGCACGACATTGAGCTCAGGCGCGATGCCAGCCATATCCGCAATCTAGCGCCTTCACAGTGGAAAACCGCCGTCGAAGATGCAGGACTGAAGGTCACAGACGTCGCCATGTCCTACGTGATTTTGCAGTACCCGGACTGGGCTGAGCGCGCGGGGATGACTGCAGATGCTTCCGGGGAGATGCGCGTTGATCTATTGGCCGCGCCGGACGAAGCGCAAGCGGCATTCGGCTTCCGGGAGAATTCCGACGGCACCATCGATTTCCACTGGGATGTGGTGGTCGTGAGCGCCGTGAAAGAAACCTACGGTTAAGAGTTCAGCTCGCGGAGCTTGCGTTGGGCGGCGCTCACACCTGCACCCGCGGCCACTTCATACTCGTTAGCAGCCAGCGCTTCCTCCAACGCCGACAGGAAGTAGAGGACGTTGCTGGCCATGCTGTTATGGCCCATCAAGCCGATGCGCCAGATCTTTCCGGCAAGCTCCGGCATGGTTGCGAGCCCTCCACTCACCTCGATGTTGCAGTTCTCGAGGAGATACTTCCGCACAATCGCCTCGGGGATGCCGTCGGGCGAGTATACGGCGGTCAGGCTGGGGAGCCGGAAATCCACGTTCGCAACGATGCGAAGCCCCATGGCCTCGACACCGGCAATCAGCGCTGCTGCGTTAGTGGCGTGCCTGCGCCAGCGGTTCTCCAATCCTTCATCTAAGACGAGCCTAAGCGCCTCTCTCAGCGAGTAGATCATCGAGATGGGGGCGGTGTGGTGGTACACACGCTGCTGCCAGTAGTCACGTAGCGCGGTCATATCCAAATAAAAGCTCTGAACCTTGGTCGTGCGGCTCGTCATGACCTCGATAGCACGCTGGCCAAAGGTGATTGGCGCCAGCCCTGGAGGCGCACCAAGGCACTTCTGCGTTCCGCTGTAGCAAACGTCGATGTCCCAAGCGTCAACTTCAAGCGGGGCGCCCCCAAGCGACGTTACGGCGTCCACTACTAGCAGTGCGCCAGCATCATGAACGACCTTCGCGATCTGCACGATGGGAGTGATGACCCCGGTGGACGTCTCGGCGTGCACCACACCAACGCCCTTCACATGCGCATGTTTAGCAAGCTCGGCCTTGATAGCGGCGGCACTGACCGGCTCTCCGACGGCGTGATCGACCGTGACCACGCTGGCACCGGTACGGGATGCGATCTCTGCCAGGCGCTCGCCGAAGTACCCGTTGGTGGCCACGATGAACACGTCGCCGGGCTCGAGGATGTTCACACAGGCAGCTTCCATACCCGCCGTACCAGTCCCTGAAACCGGTAAAGTTGCGGAGTTCTCCGTCTTGAAGACCTCTCGGAGCATGCTCCGAACGTCATCCATCACTTGGAGGAAAACGGGGTCTAGGTGGCCCAGCAGCGACGCCGACATAGCGTTCAGCACCCGGGGATGGACGTTGGACGGCCCTGCGCCCATAAGCAGGCGTTGCGGAGGCAGAAATTCACCGTATTGAGAGCTCATGAGACACCCCGACGAGGCTATGCGTAAGTCAACTTCTCATCACGCGCACCGCGCATGGTCGAAAGCGTCCGTTCCGCAGGATGGGTTCAGGATTACGCCTGACAGCGGTCGGCATTATAGCAATCGCTGCTTCCCTACGCGACTCGTGAGGGGGGGCGCGTACAGCAGGGCCCTAGCAAGGCCCTAAACGTACGCGAAAACGCCGTTTCATCAACGCGCTACAAACTTCATATGAATACTAGATGTCATTTATATGAGGGCACTCGCTACTAGTGATGGAGTGTGGCAGCTAACGCGACCAACCAGAGCCTAATACCGCCGCGAGGAGAGCTGGGCTTACGGCACGAAAATCCGTCCAAACTCCTGAACACAAGTATTGCAATTGTTTTATACAATGACTAATGTTTGGGGCAATCTGGTGAATATAACGCTAGATTTGGGGAATTTTGGGGAGTATAGGCAGCCTACGGCATGCAGTTCCACGGGGAGTATCAGCACCGCGTTGACCCGCAAGGGAGGGTCGCCATTCCTGCCCGGTATCGGGAGGAGTTCACTGGCGGCATCTACCTGACGCGCGGTTTTGACCAGTGCATCTGGGCATTTTCGCCCAACGAGTGGGAGGCCTATTCCTCCCGATACGCCGCCATGTCCCCCAATTCACGTATTGCGCGAACGCTCCGACGGCGAGTCTTTGGGTCGACCTTTGACCTGGACCTCGACCGGCAAGGGCGTGTAGTTCTCCCTCAGCCGCTACGACAGTACGCGGGCCTGCAGGAGGAGGTTGTCATCGTCGGCGCTGGAACATGGCTGGAGCTGTGGGACAGCAGCCGATGGGGCGAAATGATCGTGGAGATCAACGACGCAGACATGGACTTCGCGGACGTCAATCCCATTCGTCAGGAGGCCGGATCGTGACGGAAGCGACCGGAACATACCACTGGCCAGTGATGGTCTCCGAAGTACTGGAGAGTCTCGGCGTACACCCCGGCGGGACGTACATCGATTGCACCCTGGGCGATGGCGGGCACTCCGTTGCGATCCTTGAGGCTGCTGCAGGGCCCGGCTCAGAGGGCAAGGAGACCCGCTTGTTGGGACTCGACGCCGATCCCGAAGCGATTGTGGCGACCATCGGACGGCTCGCTCCCTACGGTGGGTCCGCAGTCCTCGTGAACACAAACTTCGACCACCTAGAACGGGCGGCGGCGAACGAGGGTTTCATCCCTGCGGACGGAGTGCTGTTCGATCTGGGTCTCTCCTCGCGCCAGTTAGATGCAGAGGACCGAGGGTTCAGCTTCAGGAGGCCCGCGACGCTGGACATGCGCTTCTCGGCCGAGGGCGAGCTGACCGCGGACCACATCGTGAACGAGTGGCCCGAAGAAGAGATTGCCAACCTAATCTACAAGCTAGGTGAGGAGCCGAGGTCGCGCAGGATCGCCAAGGCAATCGTGCGCAACCGGACGATTACGGACGCCAAGCATCTTGCGGACGTAGTAGCGCGAGCTTCCGGATACCGCAAAAGCCGCACGCATCCTGCCACACGGACGTTCCAAGCCCTCCGCATGGGCGTGAACCATGAGATCGAAAGCCTGCAGGCGGGGTTGGACCAGGCCGCAAGCGTGCTGGACGACGGCGGCCGCCTGGTAACCATCTCCTACCACTCTCTGGAAGACCGAGAGGTCAAGCGGTTCGTCGTTGGTTCCGACCGGATGAAACCTGTGGTTAAGAAAGTGATTCGACCCAGCAAGGCTGAGGTTGAGCGCAATCCTCGCAGTCGCAGCGCCAAGTTGCGGGTCGCCGAACGATTGGTACCTGAATCTGATGAGAGTCAATCCCGTTAGTCGGCAGTACGAGGGACGAAGGAGCGGAAGCATGGCACCAGGACACGAGACGACATACGCGGCTATCGACGTCGGCACGACGAAGATCGCGACGTTGGTTGCCAAGGTCTCCTCGACCGGCACGATGGAGATCATCGCCCTGGGTCACGCAACCTCAGAAGGCATGCGCAAAGGCATGGTGGTTGATCCCACGGAACTGACCGAGTCCGTTCGCAAGTCGGTTCAAGACGCGGAAACCATGTTGGGCGCACCGCTACCTCCCGCGCATGTCGGCATCACCGGCGGGCACCTGACCTGCATCAATACCGCTGCCAGTCTGTCACGTAGCAGCAAGAGTCAAGCCAATGCGTTCTCGCAGGACGATGTCGATCGCCTGCTGAGCTCAACCGTCAAGCAATCAGACCACCGGCGCAGGGTCGTCCACGTTGTGCCACGGTTCTACCAGGTCGACGAGTTGCGTGGGGTCCGCAATCCCATTGGGATGAATGGCGAAAAACTCGCCGCTGAATCCCACATCGTCGTCGGAGACGTCGCCACCATGGAGAACCTAGAGGCCGTCGTCCGCGCGGCAGGAGTGAAGGTTCATGGGTTGGTGATCGAGCACCTCGCTAGCGCAGAGGCCGTTCTCACCACCGACGAGCGTGAAGCCGGAGCCGTGCTCGTGGACATCGGTGGTGGCACAACTGACATTGCAATCTACCGCGACGGTGCGGCTTGGTACACGGCCGCCATTCCGGTCGCCGGACATCATTTCACCAACGATATCGCCATTGGCCTTGGGTTGCCCCCCTCCATCGCCGAAGCGACCAAGTTGAACTATGGCTCAGCACTTTTGGGTCAGGTTGGTCCGCACGATATCGTCGAAGTGGAAAGCGGGCTTGGTGAGCACACGCGGCCGATCTCGCACCAAACGCTGAATCAGATCCTTCACGATCGTGCCGTTGAGCTCGTACGCATGGTTCTCCACAAGGTTGGTCAGTCCGGTCTCACCAAGGTACCACCAGGCGGGATTGTCCTCACGGGAGGTTGCGCCAATTTGCCCGGTCTCGCCGAGATCGCAGCAGAGTACGGCAAGTGTAGGATCCGCGTCGGCACGCCGTCGGCAACACTCGGGCTCCCACCAGAACTTGAGCAGTCCTCATTTTCAACTGCGGTTGGCCTACTCCTTTGGGCCATCCAGCACCAACATCCCGGAGGAGTGGCGGAGAGCGTAACGCTGAATGCGAACGTCCTCGGTCGACTCAAGGGATGGTTTTCACGACTCGCCCCCCGCCGCATCACGGAGGTCCCTGCGTGAGTCGTTGCGTAATCATCACGTGCGTCGGCACGGACCATGGCCGCGTCATGCGATCCGCGCCAGCCCAGTTGAGGAGGCGCCAACTGGATAACAAAAGTTCTTGAAGGATCTTCTCCAAAAGATTCTCGACGCAGGTTCTTGAAGAAAGTCTCTGTTCAGCCACACAGTCGCAGTCACGTAGGGAAAGGGGTTCCGAATCATGGACATGTTTGGATCTAATCAGACACCGCAGGTCGACGGCCTGGCTCAAGTCAAAGTCATCGGCGTCGGTGGTGGCGGTTGCAATGCCGTCAATCGAATGTATCGAGATCGCGTGCCGGGGGTCGAATACCTCGCGGTCAACACCGACGCGCAGCACCTGCTTCGCTTAGACGTCCCTGTCAAGATCAGGGTCGGTGACAAGCTGACGCGTGGTCTGGGCGTAGGCGGCGATCCTTCCATCGGTCAAGCCGCCGCCGAAGAGTCCCGGGAAGAGCTCTACGAAGCAGTTCGTGACGCCGACATGGTGTTCATCGCCGGCGGCATGGGTGGCGGTACCGGCACCGGTGCAGCACCAGTGGTCGCTGAAGTCGCCAAAGAGACCGGCGCGCTGACCATCGCGGTCGTCACGAAGCCCTTCGGATTCGAGGGGCGTCGACGCTCCAAGAACGCTGAGGATGGGCTTGCACGACTCCGGGAACACGTAGACACGCTCATCGTGATCCCTAACGATCGCCTCACCAGCATCGGCGACGATTCGCTGACGGCCGAGAATGCGTTCAAAATCGCTGACGATGTTCTACGCCAGGGTGTGCAGTCGATCGCTGAGCTCGTAACCGTCCCCGGTGAGATCAACCTCGACTTCGCCGACGTCAAAACCATCATGAGTGGAGCCGGTCCCGCATGGATGTCTATTGGTAGCGCATCCGGCGAAGGCCGTGCTGTTGACGCCGCTAAAGCCGCGATCAACAGCCCCATGCTCGATGTCAGCATCGAGGGTGCACGTGGAGTGTTGTTTAACATCACGGGGGGCACCGACCTGACGTTGAAGGAGGTTCAGCAAGCGGCGGATGTGATCAGCCATGCCGTTGATCCAGAAGCCAACATCATCTTCGGCATGGTGACCGATATGAAGATGGAAGACGAGGTCCGCGTGACGATCATCGCCACCGGCCTGCCAACCGTCGAAACGGGCACCCTCCGCGACGACGACATTTCAGCGTTCCTTCGCGATGCTCTTGGCGACGAGTCCGACCTCGACCTCCCGCCGTTCTTGCGTGCTTCCCACCAGGCGTCGGCGTCGCAAGGACAGTCCGCAGGCTAAGGCGGACATTGTTACCGTCTCCGTCACTCTCCGGGTTTGGTATCAGGCCAGCCCGAGGAGTGATGGAGAAGATAACCAGAGGCACGGAAATCGAATACCTGACCCAGGCATCTCCCCTGAAACCTGGGTCGATCCTTCGGAGCGGTCACTCCCCATGACTACTCCGAGCTCTCCTCCCGATCGCTTCCACGCGCCAATGGGAGTGGATCACCGGGCCCCGCTGGTAACTCCACGGGGCCCATCTTTTTGTCTTCACTCCTCGATTCAACTTCCTGTCAAGTCATACCAGATATCGTGGGCCTGAGACACCATACCTGGCATCTGGTGCAAATTGATGGAATTGGGACTTGACAGAGCCACTCCAGAGCAGGAAGAATGGCCGCTGTGGTTCCTAAGCGGGTTTAAGCCCATGATGTAGTAGCCACCGCACGTTACAATCCCCTATATTGTTGTACAACGGCACTGCACCACCAGGCCCCACCGCTTTGTGCGGCTAGCCTCGGTTTGTGCGGTTGGCCTCAGGAGGACCATCACTGCATGCGATGCCCAAACTGTGGAGCGCCAGACTCGCGCGTGACTGACTCCCGAGACTCGGGAGAAGAGATTCGCAGACGACGAGAGTGCGCAGCATGTGGCGTGCGGTTCACCACCTACGAGCGGATTCAGCATGCCGCGCTAGTCGTCGCCAAGCGCGATGGACGGCGAGAAGAGTTCAATTCGGAAAAACTGCTCCGCAGCATCAGGTTGGCGTGCGTCAAACGCCCGCTACCTACCGGAGCACTAGATAAGCTGGTCGAAGAGATAGAGAGCGACTTACAACGTCGGGGCCGGGCGGAAGTTCCTGCCTCCGTCATTGGAGACGCAGCGCTCCGTCGGCTACGTCAGATCGACTCCGTCGCATATGTCCGGTACGCCAGTGTCTATCGAGATTTCGATGACCTAGATGGATTCGTCAGAGAGATTCGCGAGTATCACAACGCTGACGAGGAAGAGCAGGCGACTGCCTCCTCGGCTCAGTTGGAGTTGATACCCAACGAATATGTCCTCCCCCCTAAGCAGGGGGCCAGGAGAGGGCGGCGCCCCGGTATCACCAAGCCGCAAAACGCCCCTACCGACGAGACCCCGGCCGCTTCGCCGAACTAACCGCTCGATTCAACTATCCGAACCTCCCCAAGCACTCCCCCGCGGTGCTTGAGGAGGTTCGATACGCCCGCGATGACGACATTCCAAGGAGGCAACAAGGGATGAACGTAGGAACGGCCCGATGGCTAATTGATGTTTGCTTGCCCCGAGACAGCTACGACGGGATAGACGCTGTGCATGCTAGTGATCTGTCGCGAGTCCCCGGCGCTGCGGGTCTCCGCGAGGCCCACGGGCTCAATCGGACGCTGGTCACGTGCGCTGAAGAGTTTCGAGGGCCCTGCGCCCTGGCTCTCCAACACCCTGGAGTGGTGATTTTTGAAGAGTCGCCAGCAGACCCCGCTGAGGTGGAGCGCAACCTGAGGCATCTCGAGTTTCGCATAGGCCAATACCACGGTGAGTTGGAATTGGCCGGCAACCGATTCGTTATCCGTGCTGACAAAGAGCTTCTGGTCGTCGGGCCAGAAGGCCAAGAGGCCTCGCTGGAACCGTGGAGAGAAGTACACCTGATGAAAGTACCCGCGTACGCGGTATAACCGAACAGACCGACTGAGGGAACGCCCTCACTAACTACGATTGATATGCCCCGACACGTCGGGGCCGACTGGAACGCCCTACTCCCCTGGACGTTCTTCGTCTCCCTCCTCCGCAGGCCCCTTCCGACGCGCCACGGGAGTGGGCCACCGGGCCCCGCTGGTCTAACCACGGGGCCCGCTCTTTTAAGCCTGACAGGTATACTTAAATCATATGACACCACAACTTCCGCTCGTAGGAATCACCCTTGGCGACCCCGTCGGCGTCGGCCCCGAGGTCGTAGCCAAGGCCCTTGCATCAGGCGAACTGAACGGTATCGCCCGGCTGGTTGTTATCGGCAGCGTGCCCGTGCTTGACAAAGCGTTGGCACTCACTGACGCGTCGCTCTCGGCGCGCGCAGTAACCGATCCCGCACGCGCGGTGTCCCTCCACGAGGTGCCCGTCTTCGAACCCGACGGGCTTCCCAAGGGCCTGCAGGATCTCCCCTATGGCGAAGTCTCAGCAGAGGCAGGTCACGCAGCGATCGTGTGCGTGAAGGCGGCAGCGGAGCTAGCGATGGCAAGGCGTATCGATGCCATCGCCACGGCACCGATCAACAAGCACGCTGCGAACCTGGCTGGCTACACAGACGTCGGTCACCAGGAGATATATCAGTCCATGACAGGTGCGGAACAGGTGGTGACGATGCTCGTCACCACGGGCCTACGCGTGGTCCACCTGACGACGCACCGCTCCCTTCGCGTCGCATGCGACTACGTGACCAAAGACAACGTCTTGGCGAAGCTCCAACTGACTCACGATTTCTTCGCGTCGCAGGGGTTCTCGCCAGGTAGAATCGCCGCAGCAGCACTCAATCCTCACGGCGGCGAGGCAGGCATCATCGGCATGGAGGAAATCGACGAGATCGCACCCGCTGTGGAGGCGGCTCGCGGTGCGGGCATGAGCGTGGCAGGGCCCATCCCGGCCGACACCGTGTTCAATCAGGCCATAGACGGCAAGTTCGACGTGGTGCTCGCCATGTACCACGACCAAGGGCACGTTGCGATCAAAGTTCACGACTGGGCATCCAGTGTGACAATGAACCTGGGCCTGCCCTTCCTTCGGACGTCGGTCGATCATGGGACGGCATTCGACATCGCGGGGCGAGGCATCGCCGACTCAACCGGCATGGTTCAGGCCGTGAGGCTAGCGGCGTTAGTCTCCGGCAGCGGTTCGATCGCCGATTTCTAGTTGGGCCAGGCCATGAAGCGGCGGATGCTATAATCGGCCTACTTTCAGTCCAGCCTTTTCAGTGCCGTTTTTCAAGATCAGCAAGTGACCCAGGAGCACCCATGCGGACCACGTTCATCGGCGGCGGAGTGATGGCGGAAGCCATCTTCGGTCGAGCGCTAGCCGCAAACGTGCTAGATGCTGGCAGCGTGGTCGTCGCGGAGCCCATGACCGCACGCCGAGATTACCTGGCGCAGGCCTACTCGATCGCGGTCACCGATAGCAACGCAGAGGCGGTTGAGAACGCTGAACTTATCGTGCTATCAGTCAAGCCTCAGCATTTCCCATCTGTCGCCTCTGGCCTCCAAGGCAAACTAGGAGCCGGCCAGACAGTACTTTCTATCGTCGCGGGGCTCACTGTTCCCTCCATTACGGGCGGGCTGCAGCATGGCGCGGTGATCCGTGTCATGCCGAATACGCCCGCGCAAGTCGGCCAAGGCATGTCGGTCTGGATGGCGACGGAAACGGTCCCGGAGGAAACTCGTGGTGCGGCCAAGGCACTGCTCGGTGTCCTCGGTCTCGAGTGGTACGTAACGGATGAACACTACCTAGACATGGCTACCGCGTTATCCGGCAGTGGACCTGCCTACGTTTTCGCGTTTATCGAGTCCCTGGTCGAAGCTGGTGTGTACATGGGCATGCCCCGTGATATGGCGACGACGCTTGCGGTACAAACGGTGTTGGGTAGCGCACAACTGGCGAAAGAGACAGGCGACAATCCCGCACTGTTGCGTGAGCGCGTCACTTCCCCCGGCGGCACGACCGCCGAGGCACTACGCGAGTTGGAAAATCGCGGGTTCAGATCGACGATTCTAGAAGCGGTTGCTGCGGCCCATCGCAAGGCCCGCGAACTTGGAGGCCAGTAGTGAGTGTTATCGCAGAATGGCTGGCGACAGTCATCTTCTACATCATGCTTCTGTTTTTCGTTCGAGCGATAGTCAGTTGGTTGTTCGTATTCGGTATCCGGAATCAGATCCTGATCCAGATCAATCACACTCTCTCCTCGCTGACCGAACCGATCCTGGCTCCCATCAGGCGGTTTGTTCCCGCTACGGGAGGATTGGATCTGTCGTTCCTGATAGTGGTATTCGGATTGATGTTCGTGCGGATGCTACTGCAGAGAATCGCTGGAGCCAGCTAGGCGGGTAAGCAAATCTTCACGTTCCAGAGCGACCTCAAGGACCTTGTTCCGATTGCGGTGCCCGCTCACGAGTCTGACGTCCCGCTTCGCGATGCCCAGCCGTTCTCCTAGTAGGTCACAAACCGCTTCATTGGCTTTGCCCTCTTCGGCCGCAACCGTCACTTTGACGGTCAGCGATCCGTCATCACGGAGTGCGATCTCGCGGGTCCTAGCCTTCGGCTGGACGTGAGCCGTGATCCGCGTGGCCATGGAGCGCTCCACCTCCTGTGATGTGCCTATAATAACGGCCACTCTGCGCCCTCTGGACTGGCATGACCACCGCGATCGTTACTGATAGCAACGTCTCACTCCCCGCAAACCTGCTGGAAGGCCTCCCCATCTCCATCGTTCCCTTGGAGATTCACCATGGCACGCAGATCTACAAGGACGGGGTCGACATCACCCCGGCGGAGTTTTACGAGCTCCAGCGCACGGCGAAGATACAGCCAACGACCTCCGCTCCTCAGCCTGGGGCATTCGTTGAGGCTTTCACCCGCGCAGCAGGAACCGCAGACCACATCATTTGCCTCACACTCTCGTCTCAGCTATCCGCGACGCACTCGGCTGCGATCACCGCACGCGATGCATTTTCCGGGTCGCTAGGCGATGTGCGGATCGAGGTAGTCGACTCCTTGAGCGCAGGCACCGCACAGGGGCTCCTTGCGCTCGCTGCCGCGCGCATGGCAAAAGACGGCGCCAACACCGAAGCCCTACTTATGAACATTGGGCGATGGCAATCAAGCGTGCACCTCTACGGCTACTTAAACTCCCTCTACTACATATGGCGCGGGGGACGGGTGCCTCGGTCGGTGATGTGGATGGGCAAGCTTCTCGATGTGAAACCTGTGCTGCAGCTCAGCGGAGGGAAGATAGGCATGGTGGAGCGCCCGCGTACTGAGCGCCGTGCGATGAATCGCATCGTGGCGCTGGCGACCCGTGCCGCCGCCGGAGGCCGAACCCAGGTCGCGGTGATGCACGCCGCCGCCCCTGAACAGGCCGAAGTGCTCGCGCAGCGATTGAAGAGCGTCCTCACGCCTGAAGAGTTGTTCATCACCGAATTCACGCCAGTGATAGGCGCCCACACCGGCCCTGGTTTGGTCGGCTGTTCAGTACTCCGGCTCGGGCCGCCCGCCTGAGCCTGTGATACGCTTCGCAGGCTTGGCCAAGCGGATTCGCTTGGCTCGTGCTTACGCTCTCAAACACGGAGGATCTCCATGGTCAACGTCACCGCCATCGCGGGCGATATAGTCACGTGCGACGCCGACGCGATCGTCGTCAATCTGTTCGACGGGATCACGTCGCCTGGGGGTGGTACCGGGGCCGTTGACAAGGCGCTTGACGGCGCGATCTCAGCGCTGATTGCTGATAAGGAGATCACGGGTAAGCAAGGCGAAATCGCCATGATTCACACCCTGGGCAAGCTGCCCGCGAAACGCGTCGTAGTCCTCGGGCTAGGCAAGCGCGAGAAGCTCAGCGCGAACGTCGTGAGGCAGGTCTCGGGGGCTGTCGCTCGTTACTTGAAACGTATCGGAGCCAAGCGCGCGGCTACCCTCGCTCACGGAGCAGGGATAGGAGGGCTCGATGCTGGCACCTCGGCTCAGGCGATGACTGAAGGCACGATCCTTGGCTTGTACACGTTCACCCAGTACAAACTCAAGAAGAACGATGAGCCGGCGAAGGATCTGGAGGTCCTCGAGATCATAGAACAAGACGCTGGTCGCCTCCCCGCACTGCAAGCAGGCGCGACAAAGGGTACGTTGCTCTCCGAGGCCGTCTCGATAGCGCGCGGTCTGGTGAACGAGCCCGCCAATGTCGTGAATCCAGTCAAGATGGCGGAGGTCGCCAGCGACGTTGCGACCAAAGTTGGTCTAGGGATCACGGTACTCGGGCGCGAGGAGATGATTGAGAACAGCATGGGAGCCATGCTCGCCGTGACCCAAGGCAGCGCCAACGAGCCACGCCTGATCATCATGGATTACAGAGGCGACCCCGAACACCCCGACAACAACATCGCCCTAGTCGGCAAGGGCATCACGTTCGATTCCGGCGGAATCTCCCTAAAGTCAGCCGGGGGCATGTGGGAGATGAAGGGAGATATGTCGGGTGGCGCCTCCGTGATCGGCGCGATGCACGCCATCGCCCAGTTGAAGCCCAAGCTGAACGTGCTCGGCGTCGTGCCTGCCGTGGAGAACATGCCATCGGGGACGGCACAGCGCCCTGGGGACATCATTCGGGCCATGAACGGCAAGACCATTGAGGTGGACAACACCGACGCCGAGGGCCGCCTAGTCCTGGCTGACGCCATCTGCTACGTGAAAGAAAAGATGGGAGCCAAGCGTGTGGTCGACATCGCCACACTTACGGGCGCCATCGTGGTCGCGCTAGGTCACGTCACGACCGGTGTCTTCGGAACGTCGCAGACGATGGTTGACGCAGTACTAGCCGCGAGTAAAGCAACTGGCGAGAAGATGTGGCAGTTGCCCATGTTCGAGGAGTACAAGCGCCAGAACCACAGCGAGTACGCCGACGTCAAGAACACGGGGGGGCGTCCTGCGGGAAGCATCGCAGCTGCGTTCTTCATCTCGGAGTTCACCGACGGCGTCGAGTGGGCGCACCTGGACATCGCGGGCACCTTCATGTCAGAACGCACGCAGGGTCACCAGGTCAAGGGCGCAACAGGCGTCCCAACGAGGACATTGATAGAGCTCGTGGAGCAACTCGCAGCCTCCTAGTCTTCGTTGACGGAGCGGAGGACGGCCCCCTAGAATAGGCCTTCCGTGGTGGGCGTAGTCGAGGGGTTAAGACGCCTGGTTGTGGCCCAGGAGATCGAGGGTTCAATTCCCTCCGCTCACCCCATTTTCTCTTCTCCAGATTAGTGATTGGCCGTTGCCACGGCCCAAGGTAAGCTCACGCAACGAACGGGCCTTGACGTCCGCCTTGAAGCGACGGTTGTCCATCACCTCCCGGCCCACCCCCTGCCCTCTCCATACGTAACAGCCCGCTTAGGCCAAACGAGCCAGGAGGCAACTCTGGTCACAAGACGCAGTTGCCCGCACTAGATAAGGCTCGCCCCGATTGGTTGAACCCTCCTCCCTGGGACGGACAGGGGTTTCCGGTCCTACCTGGAGGAGGTCGGCGCTCTAACCGCACCCGTCGGTGGTTCCGCTAGCTGGCCAGCGATCGGGGGCTGCCACCCTGCAGCAGTTGCGTGTAGGTTCCAAGAAAAGGCTCTCCGTGAGACGAGCCTCTTTTACGTCTCCTCGGGAGCGCGATTGCGCGCGCTTCCGCCTTCCCGAACCGGTATGAGAAAAACCATGCCAACGAGGATGGCGACGACGAGGGTCATCCAGGCAGCTTGGTAGCTCGCGGTGTCCGCGATGAAGCCGAAAAGCGGTGGCGCGATAACGATACCGGTGCGTGAGACGGTTGAGGCGTATCCGATGGTGATCCCGACCTGTGAGGGGTCGCTGAGCTCGGTCAGTAGAACAGAATGGACACTCACCCACGAAGTTGCGGTGCCGCCCAGGGCGATAGCGATGAGCACGAGAGCCCACGTCGGTGCGCCTTCCGGTAGGAGCGACACGATGAGCAGCACGAGAGCGGTCATGGAGCCCGCGAAGAAGAGCACAGGCTTGCGCCTACCCTTAGCGAGAGTGTCACTGATGACACCCCATCCAATCCTCATGACGATGTTGGCGACCTGAAGGATGGCCAGCATGCCTCCGGCGACGATCACGGGCACGCCCAGCTCGTCATTTAGGAACAGGATGAAGTAGGTAAGCGTCGCAACCTGGGCACCGACCATGGGGAAGCCGAAGCTCACAGCCAGCGAGATGTCGCGGTCGCGCATGACTTTACCCATGCCCGCGAAAAACGATGTACGCGGTCCTTTGCGGCTGACGGTGCCTGGCTTGTCCCGGTAAAGCGCAAGAATGAGGATACCGCCGGCTGCAATGAAGCCACCAAGCGCCACTGCGGCGAAACGCCAGCCGAACCCGACTGCAAGCATTGGCACGAGAGCCGCAGCGAGCGCCCCCAGAATGGGATTGCCAGCCTGTTTGACGCTCATCGCGGTGCCTCGCCGCTTCGGACCGACCCAGTCCATGATGGCCTTGGCTCCAGCGGGATGTCCGACGGGGCGGAGCGAGCCCATCAGCGCGGCGATGATCAGCAACAGCAGGAAGCTGGACGCAAAGTAGAGCGAGGCGACAATGATGCCACTGAGAATCATCATCGTGCCCGCCACCGCACGCACTCCGAAACGATCGATGGTCCAACCGAATCCTGAGCTGGTGACCGTGGCCGCCGCGAAGATCGTCCCCGTTATGAATCCGACCTGGGTCCGCGTCAGATCAAAGTCATCTTGGATGAACGGGTAGAACGGCGTGAAGCCTTGCCCGGAAAGCGAGAATCCACCGTGACTCAAGGCCGCCAGCCCAATCACCACGAATGGATAGTAGGTGGCGTTGGCTAGGCCGCCTCGTTGCTTGCCTTCAGCGGTTTGCTCTTGGTCCACGAATGTTCCTCTGAATCCCCCATTCTGGCGGGGCTGTCGACGCGAGTTTACATCGTGACAGCGCTAGGGGCAGGTTCCAATCGAAAGCGCACTGCAACCAAACTGCAACGGGACTGAGCCGGGACGAGCTACGCGACGAAAGGAAGAAGCGGGTGGAAGAACGAAACCAAGCCAGGAACCATAGTCGGTCGGCGTGCCACAGATGCGGGACGGGGACTCTTCTTCTCCACAACGGGATGGATGGGCCTGAACTGCGTTGTCTGCAATGCGGGGCTCCATGGAATCTGGCTCCTCGACCTGCGTCCACCAGCATGGGCGAGCTCATGCTGGCCGATGGAGTGGCGATCAAGTACATTCAGGAGCGATTAGGACTCAGTTCTCCCATGACAACACTCTCTGTTTACGCCCACGCGTTGCCGGGAGAACACGCTAGGTACGCCCAGCAGTTGGCCGAGCGACTGCACGGCACGTAGAATAGTTCCTGCTGAGTGCGGGTTCACAACCGATGTGGGCAGTATGCGGCCAGGGGTCTCATCGGACTCTGCCCCAAACCGCATCCACCGCACCGCCAAGTCATCGTCCGCCCGTAGCTCAGTGGATAGAGCATCGGTCTTCGGAACCGAGGGTCGTGGGTTCGAATCCCCCCGGGCGGACCAGGCACAAAAGCCGCGAATGGATATCCTGGTGCCTGCTCTCTTGATTTCATGGCAACGTACCCGCACCTGAAGAGATTCGGTCGATGGGAACGAGCGTTGTCACTTCGCACCGACAACGACATGCTGCAACTAATGCGATGTACGCGCTGATCGATGCGTCTTGAGATCTCCCGAACCATCCGCCCGTCAGCAAGCTGATGCACGGAGCGTTGAACAGCCACTGCAAGCAATTCCAAATCCATGCCTCGCAACCGCATGAAGCTTGAGGGCAAAAATAGAGTCATGCAGGATGCAACCGGCGATTAGGGAAGCCAAGAGAGCGACCGCCCCTCGCAGCTACCGACACGGGGGTGCTAACGGCACGGTGACGATCAATCGCCCAGGCTGACCACAGCACCTACCAGCAGCGAGATCGACACGCTCGACGCCAGGAAGCGTGGATCTCTGATAGTCCGTCTGAACGAGAGCCTCCTCAGCAGCACATGCAAGGGGAGGCTAATTATCAGGATCAAGAGGAACGTTATAGCGCTAACCGATGCGAATCCAACCACGTCACTCCTCCATCATCTGGGTCTTACATGCTACCGGCACGTTGGAATAATTCGGCCAAAGCCTAATCCCACGTAGGCAGACTAGCTCTCGAGCAATGCACGTTGCCGGGCGTACGCGCAGTTCTCACACGCCGGTGTTGACGGTGGCATCTCACTACTGCCCAGCACCTCGATCATCTCGGTGATCTTGGGCTCGATCCAGTCGGCGTTCCAACCGTAGGGAACCAATGTCTCCTCGAAGAGCATCTTCCCACCGAAATCGTATGCACTACGGTCTGCATTGCACACGTAGAAATACGCCCTGGGGGAAACATCGAATCCCATCTTGACCAGCAGGTAGGCGTAGAAATCCATTTGGATCTTGTAACCCCCATGATAGACACCTGCGAGGTAGCCCTCGGTGGTCACCGGATAAACGCTGGCCTGCGATTTGTAGTCAACAACAATCAACTGCTCGGATCTGCGGTCGATCCAGATATCGTCGATACCACCAGTGAGCACGATGTTGGAAGCGGGCACGAGATATTCCAAACCATGGTGCAAGGAATCCCGCCAGTGATCGATCGATGGGTGGTCGAACGGCACGACATCTACCAGGCCGAACGCCTCGAATAGCCGATGGGCGGTCTGGGTCTCTCTCGATCGATCGAACTCCTTTTTGAGCAATACGTCGGTCGTCTCGTTCAGCGTCCATCCGGGCATTGAGGGAGAGATCAGACCTCGGACCCGATCGAGGTAGAAGCAGCGCTGACAGGTCAGGAAATCGCTGAATTTGCCACGGCTCAGGCGGAAGGGTTCTGTCCTATCAGGTGTGTAGATAGAGGACTCGCGAACCCGAAGGCCGAGTGCCTCCATCAACTCGCCTCTGCTGTTCCTATGCAAACTGATCAATGGCCACCTCGCTTATTTCAAGCAGATACTCAGGCGCTGATGGGTCACATTCGCTAGTCGTACCCCTTGATGTTACCGGCGTTACCGAGAGGCTGTCGGCGTTACCGAGGGCATTTATGACCAGGTAGCTACCTTTCAACGCATGCCCCCACTCCCGTCAGTTTCCAGCGACAGGGCAGAAGCAGGCTCCGAGTCCATCATTTGCTGTAGTATCCGAACCAATCGGAGCAGTGGGCTACGCCCAAGGGGGACTGATGCTGACACAAGCGCAGAACGATCGACTAACGAGGGTCGGCCCTGGCACGCCCATGGGTACCCTGATGCGCCGCTACTGGCATCCCCTTGCGGGCAGCGCTGAACTGAGCGAAGACAACCCGACCAAAGAAGTCAGGCTTCTTGGGGAAGACCTGGTACTGTTCCGCAGCGCCGCTGGCCAGGTGGGGTTGATCGAACCCTCGTGCCCTCATCGGAAGGCCAACCTCTCCTACGGCGTACCTGAGCCTGAAGGTATCAGGTGCGCCTATCACGGTTGGTTGTTTGACCCAGACGGTAATTGCATTGACCAACCGTCTGAACCTGCGGGCAGCCGGTTCAAGGACAAGGTCAGGATCAAGGCCTATAGGACCGAAGAACTGGGCGGCTTGATCTTCGCGTACATGGGGCCGGAACCAGCACCGCTACTCCCCAGGTACGAGATCTTGGTCCGGCCTGGAATCCGCGGTACGTGGTCGGTTGCCCTTCCCTGCAACTGGCTCCAGTGTCACGAGAATTCACTGGACCCGCTGCACTTCCAGTGGCTTCACCGGTACTGGGGCGGTTGGCAGATGAATCGGCTTCTGCCTCCAGAAAAACGTGATGTCTTCAACGCGAACTCCGAAGTACGGGGCTCGGACCACCACAAGATCGGCTTTGAGATCACAGACTACGGCGTGATCAAGCGCCGGGTGGTTGGAGATGAGACAGAACTCGATCCCCACTGGCGGCTCGGTCATCCCATCTTCTTCCCAAACATCCTTTGGGTGGGGGCAAGCCTTCAATTCAGGGTTCCCGTGGACGATTACAACACGCTCCACATGATGTTGGATTGGCGCCCACTGGAGCAGGGAGAATCGACTAACGAGATCGTCCCGTTCAGAGAAGTTCCCTTCAGAAAGCCCAACGGCGAGATCAATCTCGTTTATGACTTTAGCGGCCCCAGCTATGACTTTGACAGCCCCAACGCCTTCATCGCGGCAGCGATCGCGCAAGACCAGGCAGCCTGGGTAATCGAGGGCCCAATCATGGATCGCACCACCGAGCGGCTTGGTGTATCCGATGTGGGAATCATCATGTTCCGCAGGCTCTTGGAGGAACAGATGCAGTTGGTAGAGTCGAGTGAAGGTGATCCCATGAACACCTATCGCGACCCGGTGACCAACGTCATGATCCAAGCGCCTTGTGAGCGGTTCGACTACATCGGCTACGAGGGGATCAAAGGCGGCCCCTTCGCAGACATCGAAGTCAAAAATGACGTTGAGGTCTCGCTCTCGGGCGAGGGAGTCAAGCTCTCTGAGTGGCAGTAGCAGACCGGTCTGTTCTTTAGCCTTTTGAGTGCAAAAGTGACGCGCGCCGACAAAAGGTGCCGTGACTGAACACCCTCAGCGACACAAGACCGCTTGCGGATACCGCCCGCACGCACTTAGAGTATCGGCCGTAATGCTCGTTCGAAGGGGATTCGTATGCTGACCAAAGAACAGAATGATCGACTAACGCTGGTTGGCCCTGGCACACCCATGGGCGAACTGATGCGTCGTTACTGGCAACCTATCGCTGGTGTTTCCGAGTTCAACGATAAGCCCACGAAGGCGATCCGTTTGCTCTGCGAGGACCTTGTTCTGTACAAGGACGAGGGCGGGACCTACGGATTGATCGACGCCTCGTGTGCACACCGTCGCGTGAACTTGCTCTGGGGTATCCCTGAGGAGAACGGCCTGCGGTGTCCCTATCATGGATGGCTCTACGATGAGACTGGTCAGTGCTTGGAGATGCCCGGGGAACCCCTTGATTCCACATTCCCTTCCCGGGTTCAACTTAAGTCGTACCCGGTGCAATCACTAGGAGGGTTGCTCTGGGCATACCTAGGGCCGCAGCCCGCGCCACTGATTCCCCACTACTACCCGTTCGTTGAAGAGGGACGAGTGCGCAGCATTGGTTGGACGCACGTGACTTGCAATTGGCTCCAGATCATGGAGAATTCGCTGGATCCGATTCACGCCGAATATCTCCACGGATACTTCTCAAAGTACGCCCTCCAACGGATGGGCGTGATTAATCACCGTGGAGATATCTACGGCAAGCGTCCAGTGGAAGAGAACCCAGACGTCGAATTCTGGAGGAAACCAGGACGGAGCATGCGGCATGTCTCTGCTTCCACAAGCCGCTTCGAACACGGGGTTCTTAAGCACCGTTGGCTCGAAGGGGAGACAAAGGAAGAGTCCACCGGTTGGAACATTGGCCACCCCATTCTCTTCCCGAACTTAGAGTCCGGAACGGGCGGGCACGACTACCAGATTCGCGTCCCCATGGACGACGAAAACACCTACTACATCTACTATTACGCCACTCTACCGAGAGAAGGCGAACCCGTCGATCAGGCTGAAGAGGACATCCCGGTCTACCACGTGCCTATCGCTGGGGTCGACGCCGAAGGACAGCCCATCTGGGACCAACTGGACAACAACAGCGGGCAGGATCATTTCGCCTGGACGTCCCAGGGTCCACGCACGCGCCGATGGCTTGAGAGGCTGGGACAGTCCGACATCGGCATCATCCTCTTCCGGCGCATGCTGATGGAACAGATGCAGATCGTTGAAGATGGCGGCGATCCGATGAACACGTTCCGCGACCCGGCCACCAACGAGATCATCTGGATACCGTACGACCGCATGGGCGACGAGGTCATCGAGGGTATGCGCAGCATCCCCAAGGATCCAAACGCGGCCAACCATGAGGTGCTGAGTGCAGGGTCTTCGGGGAAGTACAACCCGTTCAACATCGCCTATGCACAAAAACTAGGCAAGCCTATTCCTCCTCCGTTCCCCGAGTCGGCCAAGACTACGGTCGAAGTTTCACCTGGATAGGCGGGCGTTAGGACGGAATCCAGAACTGCACGAGGTGGTGTTGAGCGGCGGTCAACCGCGCTGAGCTCCACCTCGTGATACTCAACCGCAAGGAGTTCACGCAATGAGATTGGACGGCATCCCAAGTGGAACTCGCCTGGTAACCGTTTCGAGCGACGTGGTGGAGCTGATCGAGCTAGCGCCTGACGGAGCAAGCGCACGTGTCAGGTACGTTGAAGTCCTGGGTGGAGGAACGGCCACTACCGGAGCAGAGGACACCCTCTACCCGGAAGACATCGCGACCCTGGATGACAATCGGTTCGTTGGCCCCGGTCAAACTGCGTCTTCCGCAGGCGGGTAGCCTGACGGTCCAAGTCACGAAGCAAGCCTGACGACAGGCCCAAGCGTCCTCACCCCATGGAGATACTGCCATGCCTATGATTATTGATGCCGATACGCACGTCGACGAGTCGGAAATCACGTGGAGCTTCATCGAGGACGGCGGTCGTAAGTACGCGCCCATCAACGTCGCTCCCAGCGATATGTCCGACGGTGCAGCTGCGCAACCTGGCGGCGGCCCCATTTTCGCCACCCGTTGGTGGATGACGGAGAACAAGCTTGTCCCCCGGGCCACCCGCGACGACGCTCATTACCCTCCACAGGAGAGCCGCCAGCTGGAGAATGTCCAAACGCGGCTCCAAGACATGGACCGAATGGGTGTCGACAAGCAGGTTATCTTCCCGACGTTTTTCATCCGGTATGGAACCTCGAACCCGGCTGCCGAGGCCGCAGTGACCCATGGGTACAACCGCTGGGTCGCCGAGCAATGCGCGCTGAGTGGCGGGCGCTTGCAGTGGACCGCGGTCCTGCCACTGCTCGACCCCGACCAAACTGTCGCCGAAATTCGATGGGCGAAGGCTAACGGCGCCTGCGGAATCTTCCGACGGGGGTATGATCTCGAGAAGCCCTTCAGCAGCCCACATTTCTTCCCCATGTACGAAGAGGCCGATTCGCTGGACCTGCCCATCTGCGTGCACACAGGCCATCCGCTACCCGGCCGGGAATGGGACCGAGGATTCCCCGTGATGGGGGCGTTCACCGACATCGTCAATACCGGCCTGGCAGTGAAATTCCCCCGCCTCCGGTTCGGCTTCATCGAAGCTGGTGCCTCATGGATCCCCTACGCTCTATCTCAGTTGGGAATGCAGTATCGAGCACAGACATTGCACGACCGGGCTCACACGTTCGATTTGCACAGGGATCTGTTCCGCAACGACCGATTGTTCGTCACCGTGGACCCAATCGACCACATCGAGGACCTGCTTCGGTTCGGCATCGAGGACAACCTGATGGTCGGAACCGACTACTGCCACGGCGATCCGTCCGCCAACCTAGCAGCTCTTGAAGAAGTCCAGCGCTGGGCCGACGAAGGGAAGATTAGCGACGCTATCGCCCGCAAGATCCTCGATACCAACGCGCGAGCGTTCTACAACTTCTAGGAGCGGGCCCACCGCCTACGATGTTACTTCCGCGACCTCCGTCCTAACGGGAGGAACGTTGGTTTGTCAGTTGGCCGCCAGGCCGCGAAGAGCCTTTATGGGCTCGTCGCCGTCCGCAAAGGCCTGTGCTTGATCCAGCTGCGATGGTGAGGCGATCGGGTGCCAGCACTGCCGGAGCAGGTTTCCCATCAGCGTACCTCTGCCTGCTTTCGTAAGCTGGTTGTTCTCCTGGCAAATGATCAAAACAGCCCTCTTCCAGTGGGTATCGCTTCGTCAGACATGGGCGTGTCACCGATTAGGTGAATTATCGACCTACTTTTGGATCAATAGTGAAAACTCTACGGATCAACTCTGAGAAGTCAACGGCCTGGCCCTAGTGGCTGTATCGTATGGCGCATAACACCTCTCGCCCCTAAGGAGGCCGCCATGGCCAAGCCCCGTATCGCCGTTTTCTCTGGACCACGCTCGACCATCGCCAACAACCCCGCGCTCGTAACTAGCGCGAAGGGTCGCGTTGACGGTGATCAGCAACTAGAAGGGCGCTTCGACCATTTGGTGGCGCAGACCTTGCACGAGCCCGTGACAGTGCGCATCAAGAAGTTCAGCGGTCATCCCCTGGAGGAGGATGCGAAAGCTGTTTACCACGATGATGGCAAGGACTACTGGGAGGTTGAGTTGAGCCCGGAGGATGGAGCATATCTATTGCCTTACATGGCGCGCCGCGCGGACGGCACGCCGAGCGGGCGCGCGTTCGAGGATGCGGACGCTCGCGATCCTGAGCTCGGCTTCGGCGGGCGACAGTCGTTCTTTCCCGACGGGTCACGCCTGTTCGCTGACATCGATCGCGGCCTGGGCGGGCGCGCGTCCGACGGTGGCGCGAGCGTGCTCGACCGCATCGCGGACTACGACTTCGTACGTGCGCTGCCACCAGCGGGCTACACGCAGGCTGGCGAGGTGGCGGGCCAGGATTTCTGGCCGTACAGCCCCCGGCCCATCGGCAAGTTCCCGCCCATGCACACGCTCGCTCGGGTGGCCAATACCGTCCAGAAGACGTTGGACTCTGGCAACTACGACGGTGCCATCTGGCTTGAGGGTAGCCCTCATCTAGAGGAGACCCTGTACTGGCTCAGCCTGGTCATCGACACCGCCCTACCCTTCGCGGGCGTGTCGGCACAGCGGCCGCACGGTGAGCTATCCAACGACGGCGACCGCAATATCGTAGACGCCGCACGATACGTGGCGTCGGGCGAGGGGGCTAGGCTGGGAGCGGTGGGGATCGTCGACGAGCAGATCTTCGCGGCCCGCGTGTTCAAGAAGGCCGACGCCAGGCCCGGCGGTTACCGCACGACGGGCGGCCACGGTGGCGTGCTGGGCAGCACGAAAGCGCCTATTTACATCTGGTTCAGCCCCACCTACAAGCACACGTCAACGTCGGAGCTGGCGTTGCCCAAGCTACCGAACGCGGTCACCTTCCACGAGTACGGCGACAGTGAGGCTGCGGTGTCGGTGCCCATCAAAGACGACGACGGCTCGCTGCGCGGTGACGTGATCGCGCCAGTGCACATCGTGAAGTACGGCCACTACATGGCGGAGGAAGACACGAACGACCCGGACGTCGAGGTCGACATCATCGCTCGCATCCAGCGAGGGCTCGACCAGGAGGCGGATGGGTCGTTCAAGTTCCACGGGTTCGCCCTAGAGGCTGCTGCAGGCTCAGGTTCCGCGCTGCCCAGCCAGACCGCGGCGCTGGCCATCGCGGCGTTCAGTGGCATGCCGGTCGTGCGCGTAGGGCGAGGCGACCACGAGGGTCCGATCCAGACAACACCGAACGATCTGACGATCGAAGGGAGCAACCTCGACTCAACCAAAGCACGTACGCTGTTGCGGGCGGCTATGCTGAAGCTGGGTCGTTTGCCCAAGGCACGCGACCCTCGCAACCCAACGGCCACCGAGCGCGCGTCGATGGTGGCAGCGATCGCTGCCTACCAGTCGATCTTCGTCACGCACTAGGCCACAGGCAGAGCTAACAGGCTACGTGTCTTCGCCAAAGTTCATAGCGTAGAGGCGCGCATAGACCCCGCCTTGGTCGAGCAGTTCCTGGTGCTTGCCGACCTCGACGAGATACCCATGCTCGAGCACCACGATCTTGTCGGCACCTGTGATCGTAGACAGGCGGTGAGCGATGAGCAACGAAGTGCGGCCCTTCAAGACAATCTGCAAGGCTTTCTGAAGCCGGTGCTCCGTGTCGGAGTCCATGTTGGCGGTGGCCTCGTCGAGCATAAGGATGCGCGGATTGCTAACAATCGCCCGTGCCATGCTCACGAGCGCCCGCTGGCCCATGCTGAGGTTAGCGCCACGCTGTTCAAGCACCGTGTCGTAGCCGTTCGGCATGCGTTCGATGAAATCGTGAGCGCCGACCGCTCTAGAGGCGGCCTCAATCTCCTCGTCGGTGACGTCGTCGTGGTTGAAACGGATGTTGGCGCGCACGGACTCCGAGTACAGGAAGGGTTCCTGTAAAACCATGCTCATCTGGCTAGCAACGGAGCGTCGGGACACGTCACGCACATCCACGCCGTCGATCAGCACCTGACCGTCGGTCACGTCATAGAAGCGCTGGACCAACGAGACTAGGGACGTCTTCCCGGCGCCCGTCAGGCCGACGAAGGCGACGGATTCGCCGGGCTCGATAATCAGGTTGATGTGGTTCAGGACGGGGATGCCAGGCAGATAGCCAAAAGTAACGTCTTTGAACTCGATGCGGCCCTGAACTTCTGGGAGTTCAGGCGCTCCGGCTGGGTCGTGCATGTCGGGCTCGATATCCAGGAGGTCGAAGATCCTGGATCCGGATGCCATGGCCTTCTGGAACTGCGTGAATTCCATGGTCATAAGCCGGATTGGCTCGAAAAAGCGAAGCAGGAACATGACGAAGGCGAAGAGTACCCCGACCTCGAGCGCACCGTCGTAGACGCGTAGGCCACCAAAGACGACGACGATTGCGACGGATGTCATGGAGATCATTTCGATGGGTGGCATGAGCATGCCCGAAAGGAAGCCCCCGTGGATGGCAGCGTCCCGGTGGGCCTTGTTCAGCGTATCGAAGCGGCGTAGGTTCTCTGGTTCGCGGTTCATGCTCTGTGCGACGCGGACACCCGTGATGCCTTCCTGAAGGTTGGCGTTAACGACGGAGATGGCGGCCCTGATACGAATGAACGTGGGCTTGGCGCTCCGTTGCCACAGGAACATCGTGAGGATCATAAGTGGAGCAGGCACGAGGGCGATGGCGGCCATCTGCGTGTCGGCGAAGAACATCGCCACTACGATGGCCGCGAGTAGGAAGACATCCCCGACGGTAGGGATGCTGAGCTCCATCCACTCCTGCAAGGCGAGCACATCGTTCTGCACGCGGGACATGATGCGTCCAACCTCGTTGTGATCAAAGAAAGACGTCGATTGCTTCTGCAGGTGCGTGAACATATCGTCACGCACGTCGTAGAGGATGTTGGTGCTCAGGCGTGACAGCGAGCGGAACTGGACGTACTGGGACACGCCCAAAAGCAACGTGTCTGCGAAAAAGATGAGCGAAACGATGCCGAGGCTCCCCCAGCGATCATTGTCCGGACCTGAGGTGATGAAGCCATCAATCCCCCAGGCGATGATCAGCGGCTGCGCGACGACTGCGCTGATGTAGCCAAGCATACCGAATACAACCGCCACCGTGGTGCCGCGGTATGCGAACGCATAACGGAGCAGACGGCGAACCACGGTCATGTCGAGAATGTTCCCTAGGAAAATCTCGTCCATGTTGCCGCTAAGTCCGCGTGGCACGTTGGGCTGCTTGTGGCTGGTACTTGCCATCAGCCGCCAGCCTGCGTGCGCTCGGCCTCAACGGCCGCGGCGCGGGCTTCCTCGAACGGGCGCATCTGCGAGGAGTACAAGTCTTGATACTCGCCGGGGACATCCACGAGGTCATCGTGTTTGCCACGCTGGACGATGCTTCCGCCCTGGAATACCAGGATCTCATCGGCTTGGGCGATCGCGTGGAAGCGATTGCTGATGAGGAACGTCGTACGGCCCTCGATAACCTCATCGAGCCCGCGTTGGATGAGTCGCTCCGTGTGGACGTCGACCGATGACGTTGAGTCGTCAAGGATGAGCACGGGGGGGTCGAGGAGGATGGTGCGAGCAATCGCCAGGCGCTGGCGTTGGCCACCGGAAAGGCCCACACCCCGCTCGCCCACGACCGTGTCGTACGACTCAGGCAGCTCGTCGATGAAGTCGTGAAGCTGAGCGATCTTCATCGCCCCAATCACATCATCCATATGCGCTTCCACGTACCCGTAGGCAACATTGTCGCGAATCGAGGCCGTGTGTATAAACACGTCCTGCTGGACGACTCCCACGTTACGCCGCAGCGACTCCAGTGTGAACTCACGGATGTCCCTACCATCGATAAAGATGCCTCCTTCGGTGACGTCGTAGAAACGAGGCAAAAGGTGAGCAAAGGTGGTCTTCCCGCTGCCAGGTCGGCCAACAAGGGCGACTACCGCACCGGCAGGGACATCTACGTGGATATCCTGCAACGCGTCGTTGATGCCGTCGTAAGCGAACGACACGTGGTCGAACGTGACACGTCCCGTTGCTCGGCCTAGATTGATCGCGTGTGGTGCATCCTGCACGGGGGATTCCATGTCGAGGATCTCGAACAGGCGTTGGCCTGAAGAGGACGCTCGGGAGAAGCTGTTGACGATCCATCCCGACATGCGGACGGGCATGATCAACATGTTCATGTAGACAAAGAAGCTTGCGAGTTCCCCTGGCGTCAGGTTCAGGTAGACGACCTGTCCGTTGATAACCTCTCGACCATCAATCACGCGATTGCCACCGAACCAGAGAATCGCGCTCATCACCACCATAAACGCGAAATTCATGATCGCGAAGTTGCGTGCCCAGGTGCTCTGCGCCAAAAACGTCTGGCGAGCGACCACCTGTGAGCGGACGCGGAATTTCTTGATCTCGTGGTCTTCAGCTGCGAACGCCTTCACGACCCGGATCCCCGTCAGGTTCTCCTGGAGAGTCGCTACCATTTCACCCGTCAGTTCTTGGACCCTAAGCCAAAGTCCGCGAAGGCGTCGGCTGGTACGGATCGCACGGAACAACAGGAAAGGAACGAATGCCAGGGTGACGAGCGCAAGCTGCACGTCGGTGATCAACATCGCGATGGCTGCACCAAACAGCATGAGTACGATGAGCATGGAGCGGACGGCCCCCATGTTCACGAACATGCGGATGGCCTCAACGTCGGCTGTCGCACGCGACATCAATGAGCCGGTGGTCTGCTTGTCGTGGAACGCGAAACTCAAGTGCTGCAGCTGGTTGTAGTAGTCATTGCGAATCTGGTAGGCGATCTTCTGGGAGAGGCCTTCCCCGACGAACGTTTGCGCCCACGAGAACAACCCACGCAATAGGCCCAGCAGCACGATGATCGCGGCCAGAACGAGGAGAATTCCCATCCCTTGGGACTCTCTCTCTGGGTCGATCACACTATCGATCCCTATCCCGAGCACCCGGGGAATGGCCAGGCCTGCGATGGCCGCTCCCAGTGTCGCGCTGTAACCAAGGGCCAACTGACGCCCGTGGTAGTGGATGATCATCTGGAAAAGGCGAATGACAGGCGACATCGTACGGCAGCCCTCCCTGACGATTCATTGACCCAGTGTGGTTTGGTGATTCCGCGTAGAGCACTCGCCACATCAGAACCAGACGCACGCGTGGCCACGCGTGCGTGAACCACCCGCTCAGCGTACGGCAGGATGCTTGCGCAGGCAACGAATCTGACCTTCCAGTACCATGCGATTAATGTCGATGACTCCTGAATATCAGCAAGCCTTAGATCTGCTTAGCCAGGCGGCCGACGCCATGACGCGGGCATGCAACGCCTACGAATTGGCCCGAGCCTCCGCGAACCACGCTGAGCGGGCATCCGCCGAGATGGAGAGCTTGCGCCTAGCTTGCGACCATGCCAGGAACTCCCACGACGAAGCGTTGGCGGATGCGTGGGAGCTAATAGAAGATCAGCCTTCGTAAGCGCTAACGGCTGCTCATCATGAGTACTCTTATTACTGCGGCGAGTGCGTCAAAGCCCCGAATCTCACCTTGGGCGGGGGTTGCAATCTTCGACCCCTAAGCCCACCATAAGGCTATGCGAATAGGTAAATTCGAACTGGTTGAGCCTCTACCCGAGCTTCGTAATCCACACGTGATTGCATCGCTTACCCCATGGATTGACGCAGGAAGCGTCGGGTCCCTAAGCATCGAGCGGATCGAGCGGTTCATGGACGCCGAGGAGTTGGGGAAACTGGCGACGCCAGGAACGTACTTCGACTTCACTCGATACCGACCAATCGTCTACTATGAAGACGGCGAGCGTCGCATGAAGATCCCCAATGCGGACATGCGGTTCGCCCGCGGGGACTTTGATCACGATTTCATATTCCTCCACATGCTGGAGCCTCACTCCTTCTCCGAGGAGTACATCGAAGCGTTGATTGAGGTGTTGACACACCTCAATATCAAGCGATTCTGCCGCATCGGCGCCATGTACGACGCGGTGCCCCACACCAGGCCTTTGCTGGTGATGGGCACGCTCAACGGCGAACCCATGGAAGGTGTCGAAGGCGTCACCGGCAATCGGCGGAGGCCGTATCAGGGCCCGACATCCATCATGAACATGGTCGGTGACCGCCTTGTTGCACAAGGTGTGGAGAGCATGATGCTTATGGCCCGGCTCCCGCATTACGTGGAGTTGGAAGCCGACTTCGCGGGGCGCACGAAGATGCTTCAGGTGCTGCGTACGCTGTACAACTTCCCGCCGGAGTACGCGCAGAGCCGACGGGACACGCAGCAGTACGAACGTGTGAGTTCCGAGATGCAGCGGAACCCCCAGGTCAAAAGCTTGGTCGAGCGCTTGGAATCCGACTATGACGCCCGCCGTGGGCGTCAGCAGCAGCGGGACACTGGGATCGAACCCAAGCCAGAGACGCCGGAAGAACAGCAAACACCACTCCCTCCTTCAGTTGAGCAATTCCTAGGTGAGCTGGGCAATCTAGGCAACGAAAATAACTAGACCCGGATGACGGTGAAGGATCAGCCGCGGACCTGCACGTCAGATTCGCGGTTTTTTGCTGGAACAGGACACGCCTAACCGTGTCACAAAAACCGTTCTATGGCTGGATCGTCGTAAGCGCACTGAGTGTCGCCGGTGGCTTCACGATGTCCATGGGCATCGGCAACTTTGGCGTGTTCGTCACGCCGATGCAAGAAACGTTGGACATCGGAAGTACTTCGTTCGGCCTCGGGCTCACCGCTAGGCTGATCGGCTTCGCTGCCTCCGGTCCCATCATCGGGGGTATCCTTGATCGGTACGGCGCACGCGGGCCACTCTCAATCACAGTTGTAGTCTTCGGCGCGAGCGTTGTTTCGCTGGGACAGATCCAAACTGGATGGCAGATGGTCGCCCTCCAGATGTTTATGGGGATGTTGGGCTTCTGGGGCAGCACCTCTCTCTACTTCACCGTGATGGCGTCGCAGTGGTTCATCCGCAAGCGGGGCAAGGCGATGTCCATCATGTTCGTGGGATTCCCCGCGGGCATCGCCGTCTCAGCACCGGTCACGCAAGCGCTGATCGATGCGTTCGGCTGGCGCGATGCCTGGACAATCCTCGGGATCACAGGCAGCACGGTAGTACTTGTCATCGCACGGCTGGTATTGCGGAATCGCCCCGAAGATATGGGCCTTGTCCCGGACGGAGCCCCGCGAACTCAGCACGCGGGCGTAGGGAACGCCTGCCTATACGCCTATCAAACAGAACACTCGTGGACCTTGCACGACGCGGTGCGCACGGGAGCGTTCTGGCGAATGGCCGTCGCGTTCGGGACCCTCATGTTCGGCATGAGCGCCATCGGCCTGTTCTGGGTGCCTTACTTCATCGACCACGGGTTCGCGCCAAGCATGGCAGCGTGGGCGCTCTCGGCATATGCCACCAGCCAGGCCGGCACGTCGATCCTGCTGGCGCCGCTGGTGGATCGTTACCAGCCACGTTTCCTCGCGATGTTCGGCTACGCGAGCTTCTTCGCAGCGTTCCTCCTGATGATGAACGCGACTGTGGCGTGGCAGCTGTTCACGGCAGCCGCACTCGGCGGAGCCGGAGTTGGGTCGGGCATGCTGCTGCAGGCACACATGTGGCCGGGCTATTTCGGTCGAGCCAACATCGGCAGGATCCGGGGAGCCGCTCTCCCTTTGAGCCTGACGTTCAGTGGCGTTGGAAGCGCGGCAACAGGCTTCATCTTCGACGCGACGAACTCGTATGCGCCCGCTTGGTGGACTGCGGTTGCTCTGCTGGTTGTAGGGGCGGCACTGCTGGTGGTCACGCCGAAGCCGATGACGGCGATGGAAAGGGCGGCCGCCGAAGCGGAGGGGGGAAGTTAGGCATGCCGCTCCTGGTCTAAGCGATAGATCAATCGTTTGGAGGTCCCGGCCATGAGATTCAGGATGTTCTCGGTGCCGTTGCTGATCGCTGCTTCCACGCTGCCTGTGGTGTCGCCGCGACCGCGACGGCGGTTCCGGGACCGGGCCGGACACCGACGCCGACTCCAGCGCCGACCCCCCCCCCAGCCCACCACTGACGCCAACCCTGCCTGGTTAGCCGCGCTGGTCGCAGCGGTCGAACCTGATGGAGTGGCCAACCCTCCAATCAAGATAAGGGCGTACGTCTACAACCGCGCAACGGTCTACTTCGTACCGCAACGCTACTGCGATATCTTCAGCGATCTTTACGACGAGAGTGGAGTGCCTATCGCCCACCCAGACGGCGTGGTCGCGGGAGCGGGCGACGGCAGGGCAGCGGATTTCTCTATCAACGCACGGTTCGTGCGCGTGGTGAGGAAGACCCGTGCGGACAACGCGAGTTGGTACGGGCGCCCATCCAATCAGTCGAGGTCGTCGCGATTGAAAGCCCCCCCTCCGTATCGAGCACTTGTCGTCTCTGGCCTTCCCAACGGATATGTACAGGTTGCCCATTGGGCAGTTGGTCTCGACAAGGCAGCGCGGCTGTTCACCATCAAAATGCTGAGCTCAGCACCAGAGCCTACCAGCAACCCTCTGTGCACCACGGTCTACGCAACCATGCATCACCCGATACCGCTAGAGGACCTGGAGCTCCCGCCAAACGTACAAAGTCCACGGCCACGTGACGACGTTTACCGCCCAGTAGGCGAAAAAGCTGGTGGCTCAGCTATCCCCTCGTATTGACGCAGAGATAAGCCCGCGCTACTGTACCTCCACTCAAGATCACATTGGGGATCTGGTGAGCGGGGGGGGGTCATGCTCGAAGCGATGGTGGATGCTGCACAGCAGCTGTTCACTCCAGGACCGATGATTGCGTTCTTCCTGATGATTCCGATTGCCCTGGTGGCCGGTCTGATGCCCGGCGGAGGGCTCCCTTTTATCGTTGTCGTGCTCAGTTTCACGACCGAGCTAGAGCCCTTCACGGCGTTTGCCCTCATCATCGGTTACATGGCCGCAAACGACCTGACGGAGCCCATCCCGTCCATCCTCCTCGGAATCCCTGGCGCCCGGTCTTCCCAGGCAACCATTCTTGATGGCTACCCGATGGCGAAGAAGGGGCAAGCCGGCATAGCGATCGGAGCGTCGTATACGGCGTCGCTTATCGGTGGAGTTATCGGCGCCATCGCTTTGCTGGCGGTGCTGCCATTCGCTCGTGAATTGCTGAAACTATTCGGTGCTCCCGAGTTCTTCTTGCTGTCGCTCCTCGGTATCGCCTCGGTAGGCATCATCAGCGCCGGAGCGCTCTCCAAGGGTCTACTCACCGCGGCATTGGGCTTATTCATCGGCATGATCGGCTTCAACGACACCGTTGGCACGACACGCGCGACCTTTGGGCTCGACTATCTCTGGGACGGAATCGACATTATCCCCGTGGTGGTTGGTCTGTTCGCATTCCCTGAGATCGCCGACCTCGTCATCAGCAACACCGCCGTCGCGAAGACTCGGATGGAAGAGATGCTGAAGGAGGGCCGCCGCGATACGATGCGCGGGATGCAGGAGGCGTTACGCCACAAGTGGTTAATCGTACGCTCATCGCTCATCGGCGTATTCATCGGCGCAATGCCGGGCCTAGGACCCACGCCTGCTCACTGGATCGCCTACGCACAAGCGAGGCAGACCGAACCAGGCGCGAAAGAGACGTTCGGTACCGGCGATATACGAGGGGTGATAGCCCCCGAATCCGCTAACAATTCAACGGACGGCGGAGTACTCATCCCGACCTTGCTATTCGCAATCCCAGGCAGCGCGCCGATGGCGATTGTTTTGGGTGCCCTGATTTTGCTCGGGATTCAACCTGGTCCGCAGATGGTGCAAACGCACTTGGATTTGACGATCGCGATGGTCTACATCATCGCGCTGGCGAACATCATCGTGGTGCCTATCGTGCTGCTGTTCGCTGCGCCACTCACAAAGGTTTCGGTGGTGCGACCGCAGGTACTTGCCCCGGTGGTGATAGGCATTACGTCGGTTTCAGCGTTCATGGCTAACGTCACCATCGAAGACTTGGCGTTGGTGTCGGTCTTTGCAGTGCTCGGCATGTTCATGAAGGCATATGCCTGGCCGCGACCGCCGATTTTAATCGCGATTGTACTGACGAGCCAGCTTGAGAAGTGGATGTCGATCGCGATACAGACGCGCGGGATATCGATGATCTGGCAACCTGCGTTCATTGGCATCGTCATTTTCGTTGCCGTGGCAGTCTTCTTCTCGCTGAGGGTTCAATCAGGGACGCAGCGAGTGGCAGACAAAACAGAGGAAGAGCTAGGGGACAATTCCAAGGTGATTGGCAGTTCCCTCCCCGCGCGCGAGCCATCGGCAGAGTCCTAGCTGAGAGAGAATCATGAGCACACAACCAGAAGAACAGACCCCGACACATCGCAAGGTTAGCTTCCGCTCGCCGGAAATCCTGGGCGAAGTTGTATTGCTGGCGGTGGTGCTCTTCTTCGCCGTCGCCTATCTCATAGAGATGCCGGGCCTGAAGATGCCAGGCCGCTACCTCCCTATCATCACCATCGCTTTCGCGGCCCCATTCTGGGTGCTTAGGGTCAAATCACTGTTCGAGCGCAAGCAGGCGCTGCAGAGCGGGGTCATCATGGACCTCGGTTTCCGCTTCGGCGGAGACCCAGCAGCTGAGAAGCAGCGTGCGATTCGCTATATTTCATCTGTCGGGATCCTCTTCGTATCTGTATGGGCATTTGGTTTCCACCTAGCCCTGCCGATCTGGGTCATGACCTACCTCTTCGTCTTCGGCAAGGTAAAGCCCATCATCATCCTGTTGATCGGTGCCGCCTTCGAGGGACTTCTGTTGGGCATCCATGACTTCATCATCGACGTCCCGTGGCCGGAACCGCTGTTCTGGCGCGCGATCGGGATCGAGTATTTGTTCAACGATTGGCCTATCGACGACACGTTCTGATCTCTAACTTAAGATCCATCAACGGGCCGGCTCAAGAGCCGGCCCGTTCTGGTATCTGCTAGCCTCCTGCCCCCCGTGCTACAGTTTCACGAAAGAAGCACCATGCCTCACGGCACCCTCTTGGAGAGTCACCGCCATGAAAGTTACTGAAGTATCCGCGAACACAGTCGTGATCCCGCTCCGGAACGTCACGTCGTTCTCCACGCGAACCGTCTCGGAGCGCCACTACACGCTCGTCAAGGTGAAGACCGAATCCGGTGCCGAGGGGCTCGGTTTCTGCTACTGCGGGAACGCGGCGGGCTGGATCGTGACACAAGCCGTGCGCGATCTGCTGGCGAAGCACGTGGTGGGCGTCGACTCACACCAGACCGAAGCGATCTGGGACGCCATGTACAAGGACGCCCTGCTCATGGGCAGGCGCGGGGCCATCGTGCGCGCCATGAGCGCGATCGACATCGCCCTGTGGGATGTGAACGCCAAGCAAGCGGAACTTCCGTTGTATCAGTACCTGGGCGGTGCGCACCAAGAAACCGTTCCCGCCTACGCAAGCGGTGGGTATTACCTCGATGGCAAAACGCCAGAGCATTTGGCCGACGAATGCTCCCGTTACGTGAACATGGGATTCAACGCCGTCAAGATCAAAGTAGGCCGAGTGAGCGCCCGGGAGGACGCCGAGCGCATCGCCGCAGTGCGACGGGCCATCGGCGACGACGTAGAGCTGTTCACGGACGCGAACAACGCATGGCCCGACGCGACGTCTGCCATCAGGGCGATCAGGCTGTGGGAGGAATACGACCTAGGTTGGGTCGAAGAGCCCAACATGCCTGACGAAATCGAAGCTCATGCTGCGGTCGCCGCCGCAGTCGCACCGCCCATCGCCACGGGCGAGATCCATCAGACCCGATGGGACTTCCAGGCGATCTTGGACCAGCAGGCGGCAGCCATCCTCCAAACGGACGCGGGCGTGTGCGGCGGCATAACGGAATTCAGACGCATCGCTGCCATCGCGGCAGGGCGCGGCGTGACCATCGCGCCGCACTGGCTGGCAGATCTCCACGTCCACCTAGTTGCGTCAACCCCCAACGCAACCTACGTGGAGTTCTTCACGGACACCGAGGTGCTCAACCTCATGGAGATATTCAAGACGCGCGTGGAGATGAGGGGCTCCGGCCTGGCCATTCCCCAGGAGCCCGGACTCGGCGTAGTCATAGACGACGACGCGGTGAACCGCTTCTCCCACGACGGGTGGCGCTAGGCCTAAGCACCGGGCTCCCTGATACGGGGATATACCAAGGCGCAGAATAAACGACTGCCACCGATAGCTACCACGAAATGGGTCTCTCCCCTCGGAGAGGCCCATTCACGATTCCTGTTGACTTCGGTTCTCTGCTGAGATAGAACCAGCTTGTTGCAAGTAGTTGCAATAAGCATGACCCATCATCAAGCAACCATCGACCTCCTGAAAGGAACCGGCCACCGGCTGACGTCCCAACGCGTACTGGTCCTCGACGCGATCGAGGATTTGGGTGGGCACGTCACCGTCGAACACATCCACCAACGCGTGATGGAACGAAACCCAGGAATCGACCAAGCCACGATCTATCGGACGGTTCGCCTGCTCAGCGCGCTGCACTTGCTGAACGAGGTCGTGCTCAAAGGCATCGCACACTACGAGTACGCAGACCCAGCCGCGCGCCACCACCACATGGTATGCGAGCACTGCGCCAAGGCCATTCACCTCCCAACCCGCTACTTGGACGGGCTTCGATCGCAGTTGAAAGACGACACGGGATTCGAGCCCCACATGGAGCACTTCTCGATCAGCGGGTTGTGCGCAAATTGCCGGGTTGATACGGACCACTCGCACAGTGGTCACCCACACGCGCACCATGAGTCGCCGTACGCCCAGCGTCACGTCCACGGATAAGCATTCCCGTCGCCACGGTCAGGGAGCAGCACTCGAATGGCAGTTACTGATGGCACATTCATCGCTTTGACGCTGGGGTTCCTCCTCGGCTTGAAGCACGCGACGGATGCCGACCATGTCGTAGCCGTCTCAACCATCGCTCGGGAGTTCGGCAGCGCCTGGCGAGGAATCTGGGTCGGCGTGTCCTGGGGCCTCGGGCACACGACCCCATTGCTAGTCCTCGGCGGCGTGATTCTCCTCGCCAAAGAGGCGCTGATTGAACGCTATGCCCAGATTGCACCCATCCTGGAGTTCGGGGTAGGCATCATGTTAGTGATGCTAGGTGCCGAGGTTTTCTGGAACCTGCGCAGAGGGCGGTTGCATGTTCATCACCACGCTCACGGTAGCGGCGAGCACGTGCACATCCACTCGTCCCACGAGAGCGGTTCAGATCCCGCCGAACAGCTCAGAGCGAACGCGGCCAAGTTGTCAGAACCAATCCACTCTAGATTCCGCAGGAAGTCCTACCTGATCGGCGTCATGCACGGCCTTGCCGGTAGTGCGGCGGTGATGCTGGTGCTGCTGCCAGAAATCGAATCGGCCTGGGTCGGCCTCGGCTATCTTCTCATGTTCGGCATAGGCACCGTGATTTCGATGGCCATGATCACCGTAGTGCTCGGGGCACCATTCGCGTTCACCAACCGATTCCGCGCGATGGATGGTGTCGTTTCCACGGTAGCGGGGGGGGCGAGCGTCTTGTTCGGTACCGCGCTCATGGCCGATCTCGCCCTAGGAACATCGCTTATTCCGTTCTAGCCAACCCCTACATCCGGTGTTGATAGACGAACCATAAGGAACCCCGTAGTCATTACTCCGGGGTCTCTTGCGTTATCGCTTCGATATGGCAGGGGCGTCAGCCATGACCCAACGCGCTCGCCGCGTCTACTCGGCGGCGTTCGTTCGCCGGCCGAACCCAAACTTGCGCAGGAAGTTCGGTAGCTCTAAACCAGGCTCCGCGCTCTCACGCGGTAGGTCGGCCGATTCTGACTGCGCCGTATCCAGCATCTCTTCGAGCGAGCGATCAAACGTTTCGTCTCCTAGAGTGAGGCCCGTGGCGATCACCGTGACGCGAACATCATCGTCCATCTTGGGATCGGTAACCATACCGAAGATGATATTCGCGTCAGGGTCAACGAGCTGGCTGACGAAATCGGCAGCGGCCTGCACTTCCTTGAGTGTGAGGTCAGGGCCACCGGTGATATTAAGAAGGACGCGAGTGGCACCTTCGATAGGCGCGTCCAGCAACGGGCTCGCCATCGCCGCTTGCGCAGCCTCGATCGCTCTGTTCTCGCCCCGGCCGTGGCCGATGGCCATCCAGGCTGGGCCCGCGCCCGACATTACTGTTTTGACGTCCGCGAAGTCCAGGTTGATCTCACCTGGCACCGTCACCAACTCGGCGATGGACTGCACGCCCTGGCGTAGCACTTCATCGGCGATACGAAACGCGCTCTCGGCGGTCATCTGCTCGTCGGACACGGAAGAGAGTCGGTCGTTGGGGATGATAATCAGCGTATCCACTTTGCTACGGAGGCGAGCTATGCCCTCTTCCGCCTGCGCGATGCGATGACGGCCCTCGAAGCTGAAGGGCTTGGTGACTGTGGCGATGGTCAACGCACCGGTTTCCTGGGCGATCTCAGCGACCACCGGGGCAGAACCGGTGCCGGTACCGCCACCCATTCCACAAGCGAGGAACACCATGTCCGTGCCATTGATCAACTCGTACAAATCTTCTCGGGATTCCTCGGCGGCCTCACGGCCAAGCTCTGGGTTACCGCCTACCCCGAGGCCACGTGTGAGGTGGTCGCCCATGCGCAGCTTCACCGGCAGATCAACGTGCAGCAGATGCTGAGCATCCGTGTTCACCGCAACATACTCGACACCGGGGATCCGTTGCTTGTACATGCGAGCGACTGCGTTGGTGCCGCCGCCACCGATCCCAATTACCTTAATCCGTGCAACACCGATCGTATCCATCGCAGTCGCTCCTATTGGGCTTGCAGTCGATGAGGATTGCTCGCTCGATTCCCCCAGGATCCCGGTTTCGTCAGGGTCAATATTAGGTGCCGCTGGCTCTCCAGACTCATCTTCGGTGACGACTGGATCTACTAGCCGCTCACGGCCCTCCAGCAAACGCATCAAGCGCACCCACAACGCACCGGGCACCTCTGACGGCTTGAGCATCCCTTGCTCTAACAACGCCAGACGCTCGTACGGTAACTGTAATTCTTCCGCCAGCTCTTCGAGGCTGCACCCCACGAGATAGCGCATCTCGCGCAGGTAGGTCGAGAATCGCTGAAGGTCCGTCACAGGTTGGCCGTTCAACGCCAACCAGCGTTCAGTAGCGTCCATCGCAAATCGCACCCAGACGCGGGAATCCATCGTCAGTGTTTGGCTTTCGTTGCCGTCGCTGGTCACAAGCTCGGCTCCTCTGCAAGCTGCTCCATCATGGCCGTAACATTCCTGCGGCTCACGCCGATTTGCTCACAATACATCCGGAAGCGATTCCGTGCGCGTTCCAATCGCATTGAGATGGCCCGTGGGGTGGGCGCGTCGAGCATCACCGCCATCCCCTCAAGATCTTGCTTTAGGAGGTAACGCAATCGCAGCGCGAAGGCGTCGCGAGGGAATGCCACTTCGAATTGCGCCCACGTGCCGTCGGGATCTTCGAACAACGACGCCACGGGGTCTGGCTCAGCGTCGGCCGAATTGGATGCTTCAGACTTGGGATTCGCCGCGGCCTCCGCAGCCAACCGCCCACGCTCAACCTTCTGCTGCTCAGCCAGGGACCACAGGCGTCGGAACTTGGACTCGACGGTCGTACTGAACCATTCGGCGACGCTCTGGCGGCCGCGCATATCAGGAATCGCGAACAGCAGTGCTGTGAATGCGTCCTTGGCAACGTCGTCCCGGAACTCTGGCGGGACGCTCGTGAGTCCCCACGTGTCGGGCTCGCGATGGATTCGCTCAGCAAGCTCAGCAGCGAGCGCTCGGGCTTTGCGCACGCGCTCGTCGTCAGGTCCTCCTGGACCTTCTGATGGCTCAGCGCGCAACACCCCCTGAAGCTGCTTGATTAGCTCTTCGTCTGAGATGAATACGGGGCTGTTGGTCAATTCCCTCTACCTGGGCTGCGGCGTGCAGCAATAAGCTTGAAATTCAGAGTATGAGCGGAATTCTACCAGCAATCCAGCACGCCAGCCTAGGCAAACTGACGCCCTGAAACGGCTCGTTTAGAGTCGCCTCTGGAGCCCCGACCCCGATGAAGGAAAAGCTTAAATATCCAGTTCTATGTGTCCTCATTTTCCTTGCTGGCCCCTACCCCCGGTGCTAGCATGAGCCGGTCGGATGCCCCACTCGCATAGAGGTGATATGGCCGTCGATAAGAAGACCAATGAACGCCTTGAAGACCTCAAACAGAGGAAAGAAGAGGCACACGGCACCGGCAACGACGCGCGGGTCGAGCAGCAACACGCCAAGGGGAAGCTAACCGCGCGCGAGCGCATCTCGCTTCTGCTTGATCCCGGCACGTTCGACGAGATAGACCCATTCGTCCTTCACCGCAGTTCATTCTTTGGCACCGCAGAGCGCAAGTACCCCGGCGATTCAGTCGTAACCGGATACGGCAAGATCCACGGTCGTACTGCGTACGTTTACTCCCAGGACTTCACTGTGTTTGGTGGTTCCCTCTCAGAGGTCACGGCCGAAAAGATCTGCAAGATCATGGACATGGCCATGCGCAACGGCGCGCCGATCATCGGGATCGCTGACTCAGGCGGCGCTCGTATCCAAGAAGGCGTGGGTAGCCTGGCGGGCTACGGCGAGATATTCATGCGCAACACACTCGCATCAGGCGTCGTGCCGCAGATCTCAGCAATCCTGGGTCCGTCCGCCGGCGGCGCCGTGTACTCGCCAGCAATCACAGACTTCACCCTGATGGTCAGGGGCATCTCGATGATGTTCATCACGGGGCCAGAAGTCGTGAAAGCTGTCACCGGCGAGGACATCTCGCAGGAGGAACTTGGCGGCGCAGAGAGCCACGCGGCCCTATCCGGAGTGTCTCACTTCACATTGGACTCAGAAGAGGAGTGCATGGACACCATCCGGCATCTCCTTTCTTTTCTCCCCCAGAACAATCTCGACGACCCGCCCATGGCGGATCAGGACGATGACCCCGATCGCATCGATGAAGAGCTGCGAGCCATCGTGCCGGACGACGCCAACCGAGCCTACGACATGTTGGAGGTCATCACGAGGGTCGTGGACAACGGAGAGTTCCTGGACATCCAGCGCGATTTCGCACCCAACATCATCGTCGGCTACGGTCGATTATCGGGTCGGCCCATCGGCATCGTCGCGCAGCAGCCAGCGTACCTGGCAGGCGTCATCGACATTCACGCGTCGGTCAAGGCCGCGCGTTTCGTCCGCTTCTGCGACGCGTTCAACATTCCCATCGTGACGTTCGTGGACGTCCCTGGTTACATGCCAGGCAAGGATCAGGAGCACCGAGGGATTATCCGGCAGGGAGCGAAGCTGCTGTACGCCTATGCCGAGGCCACCGTGCCCAAGCTGACGGTCGTCATACGTAAGGCATACGGTGGTGCATACATCGTCATGGGCTCCAAGCACCTACGTGCCGACATCAACTTCGCGTGGCCAACGGCAGAGATTGCGGTGATGGGGCCAGACGCCGCAGTGAACATCATCCACCGTCGACGGCTCGCCGAGGCTGAGAATCCTGAGACCCTCAGGAAAGAACTCATCGATGAATATAAAGAGAGCTTCGCCAACCCCTACGCTGCCTCGGAGCGAGGGTTCATCGACGACGTGATCGACCCGGCCGAGACCCGGCCCAAGCTGATCCGCGCCTTGGACATGCTTCAGAACAAACGGGATACGCTGCCGCCCAAGAAGCACGGGAACATCCCGTTATAGCTCTCCCCTGGTCTGTGCTTGCTCGTGCTTACCGGCACGACTAGAATATGCCGCGCCTTATCTGCGCGAGAAAACGCGCCGTCGCTGGCGCTCGACCCACGGGCGGACTTTTTGATAATGGGAGAGAATCCCACCGCAGGCCGGAGTCTCCTTATCAGGCGCTAATTGGGCGGTGGCGGGCGCTCGCTATTGACCCGAAGGGTACAAACGTCTCGCACAATGCGTGATCCGCATCTCCCACCAACAATTTCATAGGCGAGTGGATTACTCAACCGAAAGGAAACTTGACTTGCTAGACCTTCTAAACATCGCACAAACGGAAGCCGATGGCGGAGACCTCCTCGGACTCCTGTCCGGGCTTTACCAACCCTCCGATGTCCGGCCCACCGGATACCCGGACGCCGTCATTTGGCAAGGCGGATCCCATGATGGCAAGATCAGCCCTGTCGCCCACTCCCTGACCGACGCCTATGCCTTGCTCGGCACCGTGATGGCGGCCGACGTTCTCGGTCTCCCTTTCTATGCCGTGCCCATGTGGTCGCAGATCAGGCACGACCGAAAGCTTGAGCCCCTTAGTTGGTTCGGCAACATGCCGTGCACTTCGATCAAGTGGTCGACGGCAGGCGACGCCTACGTGAACGACGGCAATGGCGGCAAAGTCGTTGTTATGGGCAAGTCTGGCAATGCACCGCTGCGCACCCAGGCTGGCGTCTACTGTAACGTCCGCCCCTACGGCGTCACCACCGTCGTCCGCTGCATGCCCTGCCTCCCCTATTCACAAGACCAGAAGAAGTTCGACGTGGACCCCAGGACAGGCATCGTCCACTCCGAAATGAACACCCCAGGCGTCCAGATGGCCTACTCCTCCAGATTGTTCCTGAAGCTGGTCCACGAGACCACTAAGTTCGGTCGCGTCGCCATGAAGCCAACCCAGGCACAGGAAGACGGCATCAACGCAGGCCTGCTTTCGTGGATGCTCCAGGGCACGCAGTTCACGGTTGGCCGCAAGTACGCCGTCGACGGCTATGAAGAGCACAAAGAGAGTGTCGACCGGATCATCGCTCTGCTGCCTAGCGATTTCAAAGAGGGTATGGATGCATGGAGCGGGCAGATCGAGCAGCACATCTCCGACACCAACTACGGTCTCCTGATCTGGGACCTCATTGAGAAGCGAGACAACATCGTCCTGGCGACTGACCTTGACGGCGACCGCCTGACAGACCTGTTGGCGGACATCTCCGACCCGCTGCGCCGCTTCGGGCAACTGGTGCTTGAACACTCCGGTGCTGACTCCAAGATGGATAACAAGATGTGGGCAGACATGGGCTACACCACCGGCAACGGCCGCGACATGACCTCCATTATGTACCGCATGGAAGGCCCGCCCATCCATGAGCAGACGCTTGGATCAGCAGACGCCATGCTCCTTCGCCTTCTCGATGGCGACGAGTCGATGGGCGGCACCAAGAGTCCCTACGATCCCCGCATCCATTTCGTCCTCATCCGAGACGCCTATCTCGACGCCAACCCCGGCAACAAGGAACTCAGCGATTGGCTGGATGCTGCGGTGGCCACGTTTGATGGCATTTACTCAGGTACCCGTCCCGGATTCCTGGAAGCCTACAAGGCCCTCAAAGAAGCCATTACCCCTTGGGGCGCGTAGAGGCCGCATCATTGCGACGATGGGTCGCCCGAACCTAAAGAACAAGCGGAAGGGCTACGTCGGCGTTTAGCCGTCATCCTTCATTTCCAAGGAGACATAGGACAGATGCGTAAGAAGGTAACCGTTGTTGGAGCAGGTAACGTAGGAGCGACCACCGCTCAGCGCCTCTTTGAGCGAGGCTACATGGACGTGGTGCTCGTGGATGTTGTTGAGGACATGCCCCAGGGCAAGGCCCTCGACATCGCGGAGTCCGGCCCCGTGCTTGGCGTCGACGCGAGCATCATCGGCGCGAACGGCTATGCAGAGACTGCGGATTCTGACCTCGTAATCATCACCGCAGGCATCGCCCGGAAGCCCGGCATGAGCCGCGACGACCTGCTGTTCACCAACATGAAAATCGTGGGCAGCGTCACGCAAGAAATCGTGAAGCATTCTCCCAACGCAACGCTAATCGTGGTCTCCAACCCCCTGGACGCAATGGTTCAGCACTCTTGGAGCGTCTCCGGGTTCCCAAAGAACCGCGTCCTCGGCATGGCTGGTGTACTTGACACTGCCCGATTCCGCACCTTCCTCGCGCAAGAACTCAACGTCTCCGTCAAGGACGTCCAAGCGTACGTCCTTGGTGGTCACGGCGATCAGATGGTGCCCTTGACCCATTACACCACCATCGGTGGTGTGCCCATCGCTGATCTGCTCAGCACGGAAGCGCTCGAACGTATCATCAAGCGCACCCAGGGTGGTGGTGGTGAGATCGTTGCCCTGCTCAAGACGGGCAGCGCTTTCTACGCGCCATCGGCCGCAGTCGCCGAGATGGTCGACGCCATTCTGTTGGACCAGAAACGCCAACTCCCGTGCGCCGCATTGCTCGAAGGCGAGTATGGCCTCAACGGCGTGTACATGGGCGTACCGGTGATCCTCGGGGCGGGCGGCGTCGAGAAGGTCGTTGAACTCGAACTGACGGCTGACGAGAAGGCCCTGCTTGCGGCATCCGCTGAGGCGGTCCAAGAGTTGGTCGACGTCATGGCCGCCGCGCCCAAAGCATAACGCGGTTGCCACCACGTAAGTTCATCCCACTCGATGCCATCGAGGACATAGACGACGAGCCGATCGCGTTCACCGATGTGGTGATTGCGCTGTACCTCGAAGGCCTCTCCAGTGACATGGATGAGCATCAGGACGAAGTTTTTGAGTCGGCGCCTCTCGCCGAGGCGGTGATTGGTGCGTTCTGCTTGGGGTGCGCGATAGGGATCGAGTACCCCGAGCGTCTACTACCCATACTCACTCAGACCCACGAGGATGAGATCGACGAGATCATCAACGAGTGCAGAGAATCGCTGACTCAACGCATCGACGAAGCCAAAGCGGCAGCCGAGCCGCTCGAGGCAGAAAGCTTCATCGTTGCCATGACAGACGGCCTGGACGAGCGCCCCTACACCAGCGCCGAAACCGCACAGAGCGTTCTGAGCATGAGCTTCGAGTACGGCTGCGTCCTCGCCCATATCGAACGAGGTGCCGCGATCGTCGTTCGGAACGAATTCAACCGCAGCGAAGAAGCGGCAATGGAAGAGATCGAGGATCAGGAAGACCACGCCAGTCATGACCACACGGGTCACGGTCACGAGGGGCATGACCACGCTCGTCACGACCCCGCCAGCGACGACTCCGGACATGGCCCGTACCACTCAGTACAGGAATTCGCCGCTGAAATCATCTCTGCCTACGAAGCAGACATTGGCCCGCTGGTCTAGGCGAACTCGGGGCACCGACTTACGTAGGGCCCGGCCCCCTATCCTTTTTCGCCCCTAAACCGGTAGCTGATCAGCATCCGCTGCGGGCTCAACCTCGAATGTATTATTGATTGCGGAGATGTACTGATACTGGCCGATTGTCGCCGCCAGTTCCACGACCCAACGTTCGCTGTGACGAGACACCAATTCCTCGAACAGCGGCCTCTCGACCTTGTTCGTCTGCAGTAGCTGACGCACGAATAGGATGATGTCGCGCTCGTCCGGCTCCAGTCCGCTCACGTCCTCACGATTGCGCACTGCCTCGATTGCCTCCTCCCGCATGCCCGCAGTACGCCCGGCCTTCACGTGAGCCGCCCACTCGTAGCGAGCGTCCTTCTCCCGCGAGACGGCGATAACGGCCAGTTCGCGCTCAACCTGTGAGAGAGTCGAGCCCAGTCGGACCTGCGCGCCCACCTGCATGACCTTCTGAGCGAGCCCAGGACTGTGCATAAGCACGCTGAACGGCCCTCTCACACCATGAAGCACCTCCACGATGGAATCGAACTCTGCATGCTGCTCCGCGGGGATTTCTGACTTGTCGGAGATCATCTTGATTCGTGGCATGGGTACCTCTTTTCGGTTGTCGGTCGGGATTATCCCACGTTCAGGCCGAAGAAGGGGGAGCGAGGGCAAAAGAAAGGGGCCCTTCGCGCGAAGGGCCCCTTTCGGCAGGTGGACTGAAAGTCGTTAGGCTCGGACACTCGCCTTGGATAGCAGATCCTTCGTGCTCACAATGTGGCGTCCGAGGCCCAGTTCCTTGGGCGTCAGGCCCATAGCCATACCCACCAACTGGGGAAGGTGCAAGATCGGCATCCCGATCTTCTCGCCTCGTTGCGCTTGGGCCTTGGGCTGCTGGCCGTCCAGATTCAGGTGGCACAGCGGGCATGGAGTCACCATCGCGTCCGCGCCAGCGGCCTTCGCGTCATGGGTGTGCTTGCCCACCATAGCCATCGAGTTCTTCTCGTTGATGAGCATGATGGGGAACCCGCAACACTGGAGACGCCCCGGAAAATTGACCGCTTCACCAGAAAGCGTGTCGATGATGCGTTCGAGGTACTGGTCGCGTCCTGGGTTATCGTCAGAACCCAGCGCGTCTGAGGGGCGCAGGATGTAGCACCCGTAGAACGGGGCGATCTTCATGTCGTCCAGGGGGTTCGTCACGAAGGTCTTGAGCGTGTCGAGGCCAATCTCCTCAACCAGTACCCACGCCAGGTGTTTGACGATGATTCGACCAGTGTACTCGAGGCCCTCAGGCTGGAGCTCCTCGTTGACCTCGGCCAGATAGTCGGGATCATCGAGCAGACGCTTGTTGGCCTGCGCCATCACGCCCTGGCACGTCGAGCAGATAGTCATGATCGTCGTGAGGCCCATCCGCTCCGCCATGGCGAAGGTCCGAGCGTTGAGCGTATCACCCAGCTTCAGCCCCTTCTCTTGGAGCACGCCCGCGCCGGTGCAGGCCGCACCGACAATCTCTTCAAGTTCGATCCCCAACTTGTCCGCGACGGCGATGGTCGAGTCGTACAGCTCAGGTGTACCACCGCGCGATACGCAGCCCGGGTAAAACGCATACTTCATTCCAACAATCCTCCAACCACCGCCAATTTCAATGTCTATGCACCAAGCACGAAGCGCAGTGCGTTGTCTTACTTGGCTAGCCTCTTGAAGATCCGACCGACCGCGTCTGAGCCAGGGCGCTTCGGGTGGAAGGGACCCGAGCGCAGCGGAAGTTTGCCGCGCCTAAGGGTCCGGAATCCCAGCATC